>ENA-ORNQ01000228-ORNQ01000228.1-human-gut-metagenome-genome-assembly--contig:-NODE-228-length-61878-cov-40.411109_pt1 | contig 61878 bp, 64 predicted proteins | sample MGYA00242116_ERZ509024 | MGnify/ENA primary metagenome ERZ509024 (study PRJEB26280, sample SAMEA2338697) | human gut metagenome | biome: human gut; feature: human-associated habitat; material: faeces...
TTGGCGAAAGACGACGAGCCGGACGCCTCAGGCGACCGCAGCCACCAGTTAGAAGCAGAACCGGTGCCGTTGTACGTTTTCTTGATACGCGAATTGTTGTCAGTAAACAATGCGAAGGTCACGTTTTCGGCGTCGGGGTCTACCTCGTCCTTGTAGGGCACGTCGTTGACATTGAAGCCCACCTCGGCACGGGACAGCAGGAACAGGCGGTCGTTGCTGGTGCTGATGTCTGCCTTCGTGTCACCGATGGAGGATCGCACCTGAACTATCTTAATCATGGACTGCCACTGACGCGGCAGCGCGGCAAAGATGGTTTCATTGAGCCACGTCCGCATACCGCAGGACGCCCAGCCGCCGACGTTGGTGTTCTGGCTGTTCATCTGGTGGTTGGCGTTCATAATACCCAGCATGGCAAAGACGACACCGGCGAAATCGTCGCTGTCCTTCTTCTTGAAGTGGTTGAAGCCCGCGACCTGCATGATAATAGAGGTGTCGGCAAAGACCGTGGTCGTCGGAACAATCTTGATCTTGTCACCGACTGCGAAGTAGTCCTTCGCCTTTCCCGTCTCCATGATGCCGTAGAACTCCGCCAGCGTGTAGCCGCTATCGTCGCTACTATCGTCGCTGTACAGGTAGTCGAAGTTAGTCGCTACAGTGTCCGGCAGCGTAGGCGTGATGAACACCGCGTGAACGTCAATGTCGCTGGTGACATCGTTCGTCAGCGCGTCCCAGCCCATCCAGATAGAGCCGGTGGAAGACGTCAGCTCACCGCCACGGAAGGAAACGCCGTCATGCGCCGCCACGGTGTCGGTCTGCAAAAGCTGAGTGCCATTGTACCAACGGACGGTGTAATACCGCGTCGCCTCGGAATACTGCGCCGTCACAACGAGGTCTTCGAGGATGTAGGTAAGCTGCTGATCCCAGCCGATGAAGGTAAACACCTTATCGACAGTGGAGGGCTTGACAGGCGTGTCGATCAGACCGGCAGTGATGGGGTTTTTCGCCGCGCCGTACTTGCGGACAGTCTGCGTATTCAGGACTGTGCCGTCGTAGTTCTTGAATGTGACGGTGCAGGAGCTGACCATCTGATCGTAGGTCACGGACAGATTGAGGAACCGCGCCATGATAGTAGTCAATTCGGCCTGCGATACGGCTGCGATATGCGCCGCGCCCTTGAGGACGAACTCCGTAGCGGGGTTGCCCGTCTCGTCCAGACCGGCGAGGTCTTTCAGGCGAAGCAGCACGTCGGCGTCGTTCATCGACCAACTGACATCCGGCAGGCGGCCACGACTGAGGCTTGCCGCCGCGCTCACAAGCGCGTAGGTGTCGATTGCTGCGGCGTCCTCGACCCAAATCGTGCGGAGGTTGGAGCCGTCCATAGCAAACGCGGTCAGGTGCGAGAGCTGCCGGGCAATCAGGCTGTTCAGGGGGCAGAGCTTGGCCGTCTCGACAGGAGCGCCCAGCGCGAAGGTCACGCCGGTGATACCGCTGCCGGTCAGCAGGAGCGTTTTCAGGGAGGTGAGGGCAGACAGGTCAAGTGCCTGCTTCAGCTCCGGCGTACCGCGCAGGTCGAGGTACTCAAGCAGCGTGTTCGCGCCGACGCTGATAGACGTCAGGTTCTTGTTCGTGTAGCCGTCCGCCTCCGCGCCTGCGGTGAAGCTGCGCAGGCGGCGTGCGCCCTGAAGGTCGATGAACTGGCAATACAGACCGGCAATGGAGCTGATCTCAACCACGTTGGAAGCGAGGTAGACATAGATTTCCGTGTCGCTCAGCGCCTCCTGAACGGGGCAGATGATCTCATATGCCGTGCCTCTTTTCGCGCGTTTACGGACGCTGTAGGAGCCGTATTTGACGATGATGTAGCAATCAGCATACGGGGTGATGGAGAAGTTGCCGGTCGGCGTGACGCCCGCCCACTCGTTCGGGGTGTTGCCTCTGAACTGGATTTTGTCGTTCACGGCCACAGAACCGTAATACTTGGAGGACATATAGCCCTCTTGGTATGTCTCGAACTGGGTACGCTGGTCGGTCTTGTTGCCCTGCATCATGTCGATGTACGCGGTGTTGCCGTTGTTGATATAGGGCATGAAGTATTTGCCCCACATATCTTCGGCCACAAGCGCTTCCGGGCGCGCCGCCTGATGCGCGGCAAACTTGGCAAGGATGCGTTCGGCGCTCCACGCACCCGCCGCCTCTCGGTCCTTGAACATGGCTTCCAGCTCTGCGCCGAGGCAGTCACGGACATTGCACCAGAGCACGGAGGAGGACGCATTGAATACGGGTTTCGTTCCCACGCTGTCAGTGTCCTCAAGGCCGTAGCTGAAGGTCAGACCGCCTTCGTTGTCGTTGCCGTCTGCGGTGTCGTTGTCGTAGTCCTTGCAGACGTTCCAGCGGTAGTCCTGCACGTCAGGATCGTACTCATAGGAGATGAAAACGTTCTTGGCGCGGTTGTCGATCATGCAGTGGCGCTCAGTGAACAGGTAGTGATAGAGCAGGCTGTCCACGGTGAAGTAGTTTCCGACTTCGGCCTTGAACTTCGCCGCGCGATACTCCTTCGTGTCGTTCGTGTAGGTCGTCCCATCGTAGGTCACGGGCGCGCTGAGCGCATTTCCGGTCGGCGCGGTAGTATCGGTGGAAACCACCCACGACAGCATGGTCTGGAACGCCGCTTTCATCTCTGCGGTGGGATTCTTGGGATAGCGGAACTCAAAGGCCCCGTTGCCGTCCCACGTCTCCGAGGTGAGGTCGGCAGACTTGAACAGACACTGGCTGGCAATGTTGTTGGAAATCTCAACGCAGCACTGAAGCGGATGCTCACCGGTCTGGCCGAACACTGCGAAGTTTTTCTTCGAGTTGTTCATGTCGCCGTTGCCATACAGGATCGTCGCGCCTGCACCGACAGACCGTGCGCCGACGCTCACAGCGTTTGTGCCGGTGTTGGTGAAGAACACCGCGCAGGGGTAGCCCTTGACGGTATCGCGGACGCGGGCGTCAGCACGGCGGCCTTCGGACAGGAAGGGCTGGAAGTTGTTGTAGTCGTCGGCCAGAACGGTGTTGTTCGCGTTCTCGCTGGACGCCACGTTCAGCTTGATATTGAAGTACGACACGGGGATGTCGTTTTCCGTCATGGCGAACGTCTCGATGCGCTCACCTGCGCCATTCTCCCAAATGGCCTTGCTGAAATCGAGGTCGAGGTTGAGGGCGGCTTCGCCGTATGCGGCGGAGGATGTACCCTGACCCTTCATAATGACGCCGGTCGCGTGGAAATTGTAGGTGCTGCCGCCGTCCGTATAGACGAGATCGACCGTGCAGACCACTTCGTCGGACTTGCCAACGGTCATGCGGTCGGCACCGATCTTGAGAATACGCAGCGTCGGGTTTGCCGCCGCCAGCTCATTGACATTGATAGAGCCGTCCGTGTTGAAGATGTGGTTGCGGAGATATCGGGCGACCATTTCCGTGGTGTTGCCGCAGTCCGCAACAAAGTTGTCGAGGATTTCGTACCGCGTGAGGCTGTGGCTATACATCTTCAGGCGGTAAATCCAGATGTCGCAGTCGTCAGAGCCGATCCTCACGTTCTGCGGGTCGGACTGCATCCAGTTATCATTTGCGGTGTACGCAAACGCTCTGGACGGCACGCCCTCAAGCCAGACCACGGCCAGCTTGTTTTCGTTGCTGGCTTCGATACTGACGTCCAGCTCGATTTTGCGATCCTCGCAGTACGGGATTTCGATGTTGGTCAATTCAGAACTGAAAACCGCCTGCTGTGCCTGAAGTTTCAGGCCAATGCCGCCCGATACGCAGGTCAGGAACTCCGCGTCGTAGTCGCGGACATTGGTGGCCTTGAAGACGACCTTTATCTCCTTGCCGGAGGTCGCGGCATTGTCGCTGAACAGGCTGCGGTCAAGCTGAACATAGGTGCCGCGCTTGACCACAAAGCCGGTGACGCCCTCCGCGTCGATCTGAAATCCGCCGTTGATCCAATCAAAATTGGAGCTGAAGGTCAGCGGATGATTCGTGCCGTCGCCGTCCTTGTAGCCGAACTGCTTTGCGGTCGTCTCGCTGTTGCTGTGTCCGGTGGGGTCGAGGTCAACGGCAAGGCCGGTCGTGACAGGGTTGATGTCATAGCCGAGAGAGGTACAGGTGACGGTGATCGGCGCAACGACGCTCTCGCCGGTGCGGATGGAGAGGTTGATCGTGCCGACCGTAGTAGCACGGTACGCCCACGTCTGGATGGTGCGGTCAACAGTCAGCGTGGACAGGGTATTGTAGCCTTCCAGCAGGCGGACAGTCGCCGTGGTGCTGGTGGGGTCATACACCATGTAATTGATGCTTCTGGTGGCGAACTGCTGGATTTCGATTGCGCTCTGATACACCGCGATAACCGGCGTATTGTCGTCCGCCTTCGTCCAGATACCGACATGGCGCAGGTGCGTAGTCGTGACGACTTCGCCGCCCGCTGTGACCTCAAGCCACGCCTCGACGGTATGCGCGCCGTGCGTCAACTCAAGCGCCGTGGGGTCAATCGTCGCAGTGACGGAGCGCCCCGTAGTGGTGACTTCGCGCGTAAACGCCTCCGTGCCGTCCACGGTCATGTGGATAGTCTTCGTGCCCTCTCCGGTGGGTGTGAGGCGCACAGTAAGTACGCTGGACCCGTGGAAAGCAAGGGTGCCAAGATTCCACGCCAGATCATAGGTGGACACGGTGACGGTCCATGTGAAGGACTTGCTATTGCCGTAGGCGTCCTCAATGGTGAGCTTGATCGTGTTCGCGCTTGCGGGGGTGAGGTACTTCGTAACGTCGAAGGCGCAATCGCCCTGCGACACCGCCTGTGTAGCTACCTTCGTCCCGTTGATGCGCCATGTTGCCGAGCCGTCGCCGGTTGGCTGTTCGTCGGAAGTATCGGTGGATGTCCAGTTGAATTTGATCTCGACGGTCGCGCCGTTCATCACGGAGAACGCCCGCGAGGTCAGCTTATTGACAATTCGGATCAGGGAGCCAGCGTCTCCTCCGCCGCCACCTCCACCGCCGCCAGAGAACGGCCCCAGCGGGCCGACAACGACCTCGTCGTCAGCGGTCATATACAGGTAGCCGTCCTCAACATAGGCGTCGTCAACCTTGCTCTTTACGGTGGTTTTCAGGTTGTTGAAATCTTTGGCGAACTCATTGACGGATGCGACAGCTTCCGTCGCGTCCAGAAGCGCCTGCTCAGAGCGTGCGGCGGATTCCTGCGCAGAGTTCGCGGACTGTGCTGCCGCTTGTGCGTTGGCCGCTGCCTGCGCCGCCTTCGTTTTGGCCTCCTGCGCCTTAGCTTCGGCAGCTTCGGCGGCCTTCAGGGCCTCGTCGGACACACCGGTTGCGAGCTGGGCGGCGGCTTTGGCGGCCTCCGCTGCCGCAGCGGCGCGGTCTGCGTCGCCCTGCACAGCCATCTTGAAGGTGCCGAATTTCATGTTATAGGTTTCGCCTTCGGACGAGACAAGCAGGAGATCGTCGTCCTGTGCTTCCTCAAGCGTCGCAAAATCAGCGATTCTTTTGTCAGCCATGTTCTTCCTCCTTATGGTTAAGTTCCGGTGCCGCCGCTGTCAAGCGCGTTCAGCCGGTTATAGATGTCGATCAAGGCAGTCTCAATATTGGACACCTTTGTCTGAAGCGTCGAGATTGCGGTGTCGTGCGACGCAACGGTACCCTCGGCGGTGGTCAGGCGCGTTTGCAGGTCGGTAACGGTGCCCTGCACCTCCGAAAGTGCTGTCGTATGCCCGTCTACGGTGGATTGCAGCGCGTCGATGTCGCCCTCGGCGTTTTGCACATGCTGCACAAGCTGCGAGATGTCCGACGCATGGCTGGAAATCGCTGTGTTCAGCGCGGAGATGGATTGTGTATGCCCCGAAACGGTGGTTTCCAGCGCGGAGACGCGCTGTGCAAGAGCGCCGGGAGAAGAATCCTCAATGCTCTTTATGCGCTTGGACAGGCCGTCCTCTGCGTCTTTGGCACGGGTTTCCTCGCTGCCTATACGTTCATTGAGGGCGACCTCCACGCCCTGCGCGCGCTCGATCTCAGCCGTCAGCGCGGTATCATCGACCTTGCCCGCCAGCTCCTTTGCGGCGTTCTGAATCGCGCCGTTCAGTTCCTCCGTGGTCTGCTTCAGGTGCTGCACCTCGGACAGATACGGGTATTCCTCACTGAGTTCTTCGCTGTTCGGGGCTTCGATGTCCGCCCGAAAATTGTGGTCAAGGGTCAGCTTGACGTTGAACATGACGCTGTGGACAAGCTCGCCGATTTTTACCTGATCGCCCAGCTCCGTAGCCGGGTCGTACAGCGATTTTGTCGCCGTAAAGGGTAAATACACCAGCCCGTTAAAAGCCGTGTACAAGTCATTGCAAATGCCCTGTGTGGCGTATGGGTTGCTGTCGATGGTGAGCATCGTTCCGTTGTCGTTCCCCGCCGTGTAGCTCTCCCCGCTGTCACTGTTGAGTGTCACGCCGGTCACAGTGATCTGAGTGCCGGTCGTGATTTCGCCACAAACGACGGGAATGTTGATAACGCCCGCCTGCAAGGAAACCTTTTTCGCCATATTGGCGTCGGTGTCCCACACAAGGTAGTAGCCCTCCGGTGTGACGATTTTGTTTCCCTTTTCATCGGTGATGAAGTAGGACCGCTGCACGTTATCGCTGCTGCCGGGCAGCACACCAGACGGGACAGGGAGCACGGCGTTGAAGATGGTCTGCTCCTTGTAGGCCAGACGCACTGGCTGATTGCCCGCGCCGTTGGCAAGCGTGATCTTGTTGTAGTCCTCGTCGATGACGTGGAACGTCTCGTCGGGGGCGGTCGTGAGCGGAACCAATCGCAGCAGGTTTTCTTCTGTGATGATCCAGTTCCCGCCGTGGCAGGCCCCGATATACCCCAGCACCTGCGACATGGTTTTTCCGCTGGGGTACGGTACAACGTAATCAGCGCCGGTCTTGATCCGCGTTCGCAGGTCAATCCCGACGCCGATTCGGTATGCGATCTCCTCCACGACAGACTTCATGCTTTTCGGCCAGTTGGCGGCGGTGTCGCTGCCATCCAGATAGTTCTGGTTGGTCTTGAGCATGGCGTCGTAGCAGTCGATGGTCACAAGCCCCGCAAAGCTGGTGTCACGCTGGTCAATGTAGAATGTGCCGAACTCCTTCCACTCGGTGGCAGTTTTGTCATTCGTCAGACGGCCCATGATGACGACGGGGCTTTTTGCGGTGATGGTGTCGTCCGTTAGGATCGACAGATTCAGTGTAGCCGATATGCAGTTGCCCACGGACAGCGGGGACGGCATAAGAGAACGGTCGATGCGCGGCGCGGAAATAACAGTGTAATCCTTGTTATTGATCCGCGCCTTTGCATCAAACCGAAACCGCCCGCGCGCCGCGAGCTTCGTCCAGCGCTCAGTACAAATACGCATAGGCTCACCTCTCCGTCATGTTGAAGGTACAGCCTTCGTAGTAGGTACGGTTGTCACCCTTGTCGTAGCGCTGCGTACCGTAGGTGAGCGTGGACGTGTAATAGGTCTTTGTCATAATGCGGTTGGTTTTGGGGTCGAGGAAGGTAATGTCGGTGTATTCGCCGTCAACGTCTGCCGCGAGTGACCGCATAATCAACTCAGGCATACGGTTGAACTTGACCGTCCACTTATCCTTCTGCGCGATCCTTGCGCGGTACATTAGCCCGTCAAGGAGGTTGCGCCCGCTGCCGTCCGCGTCGATGTCATTTCTAACCGGGGCAAGGCCGTCTTCGGCCAGCCACGCGGTATAGTCGTGATTTCCGATTTTCAGGATTGGTTTTATGGTGCGCACCTCCTTATTCGAGCGGGGATTTTCCGGTCGCCCGCGTTCTGCGGTTGATCTCTCGGATCGTGCTTTCCGCGATTGCGGTCTTGTCGAAGTTGACCGTCGTACCGCTGTAGTTCTGGATGGCCGTCACAATGGCTGCGGTCGCATTGGTCACGACCTGCGTAACAACGCTTGCGAGCGCGTCATTGGACGTTTCAATGGTCGTGCCGATGTCAGCACCGCCGCCGCTTGCTGCGGCTGCTGCGGCCTTGTAGGGCACGACACCGCCAGCCACAGCGGGAACGGCGAACGTGATGTTATCCGCAATGGCCTGAAGCCGGTCAAGCAGGCTTGTGAAGCTGCCGCTGATCCTGTCCGAGAACGAGGACAGCGCACCGTCCACCTCAGACGCGGGGACGATGTTTCCGACCTTATAATCACTGGCGTTGAATTCATCCGCGATTGCGTCAGCGACGCCGGACACGGATTTCAGGATGGACGGCTGCGAAGCCTCCACACCTTCACCGACGCCGTAGCCGATATTCAGGCCGATTTCGTCACGGAACAGCCGCGACGGGGAGTGAATACCCAGCGCGGATTTTGCAGCGCTGAGAAGGCTACTTGCGAGGCTGGAAACCTTGTTCTTCAGCCAGCTCCAACCGGAGCTGATACCGTTGGCAATACCGTTACAGATATTGCTGCCGACGCCGGACCAGCCCTGATTCTGAATCGCATTTTTGATGCCGCTCCATGTGCTGGACGCGGTAGATTTGATGCCATTCCATGTGCTGGACAGCGAGGACTTGATATTGCTCCATGTGGACGACGCAGTAGACTTGATGTTGCTCCAAGTGCTGGACAGTGTAGCTTTTACGCCGTTCCAGACGGTGGAGGTGTTCGCCTTGATGTTATTCCAGCCGTTGCTGACAGTGGTTTTCAGGTTTGTCCAAGTGGACGCCGCTGTGGTCTTGATGCTCGTCCAAGCCGAAGACAGCCCGCTCTTGATACCGTTCCACGCGCTTGTGGTGCCAGATTTGATGGCGCTCCAAGCATTTGAGATACCGGTTTTGACGGTATTGCAGGCAGACGACACACCGGATTTGATGCCATTCCATGCACTGCTGATAACGCCCTTGATTCCGGCCCATGCCGTGGTAGCGGTGGACTTGATACTGCTCCATGCGTTACTGAAGAAGGTCTTCAGCTTTTCGATTACGCCGGAGAAGAAGTCTGTGATCTTGTGCCAAGCATTGGCAATGCCCTGCTTTAGTCCGTCGATAAGGAATGTACCGATTTCTGCGAATACAGTAGACGGAGAGTGGATGCCAAACAGGTTCTTTACCCAGTTCACAACGGGGTCTACGACGTGCGCTTTCAGCCACGAACCGGCGTCGCGCATTGCGTCTCCGATTCCACGGAAGAAACCAGCGATAGAATCGAGGCCGATTGCCTCAAACAAACTTGCAAGTAGGTCGGATATTCCGCCAATGGCCCCTACAACAATGCTGGGGATCTGAACAATAATACTGACAAGAGCGGTCGCAAGGGATTCCAGCAAGCCGAGCCAGTCAATGTTTTCGATTACCGCACCCAGTGCCTCCCCCAGACTGCCAATCAGGTTTTGCACCATTTCGCCCCAGTCATGATCTGAAAACAGAGACGTAATGAGATCGAGAACGCCGGTTATGGCTCCACTGACAAACTTGCCAAGCAATTCACCGAAGCCGTCCCAGTCAATATCGGTGGTAAGGCTTTCAAGACAGGCCCAGATTTCGTCTGCAAGGCCGGTCCAATCGACCTGATCCACAAAGCCGACAAGCAGATTGAGCGCTCCGATAAGCAGGCCGCCAAGCAATTTTGTCAGATCAGAGAAAATTCCGCTCCAATCAATTCCGTTGAGAAAATCAGCGATTTTTCTTCCGAGCATTGCCCAGTCGAAGTTCTCGACAGCAGCCACCATACTTTGGAGCGCCGTTCTGATTTGCGTACTGAGCGCTTCGGCAAGTGCCGAAAAATCAATGTCCGAAATGAAATTGCTGATGTTTTTTGCGAGACTTCCCGCAATACCGATCCAGTCGGCGGCGTTCACGGTCCCGTACATGAAATCCGTGATGGCCTTGCTCACTGCTGCGCCGTCAAGCGTACCGAAAAAGCCATCAAGCGATTTCAGGATGATTGCCCATTTCCCGGTCAGGATCACACCGAGATTTCCCCAGTCCACACCAGTAATAATGTGGTTTAGGAGTTCTGCAAAGCGCGACGCAAGGTTTTTCCAGTCGAAGTTTTGGATGAACGTCGCAAGGAAAGTCAACGCGCCGTTCAAATAGTACCCGATCTTATCACCGATGCCCGCCCAGTCTATGGTATCAACCATTTCGTTGAGCTTTGTTGCCAGCGTATTTGCAGCTGCGGCCCAGTCACCGGCCTTGATCTGCTCGACCATAAGTTTTGCCCAGTCGGGCAGCGTTACGTCGGGCAGGCTCCCGAGATCACCGGCACCGCCACCCCCGCCACCGTCAGAGCTGTTGTCGCTGAGAATGTTCAGTTCATCGAACGCGGCCAGCTGCCGTTTGAGCTTATCGGTAGCTTTGGATGCCGCCCCGCCCGCGCTGCTGATTTCTTTGGATGCAGTTTTTCCATAGATGCCAAAGAGCTTGAGAAACGCGGTCACATAGGCGACAGCTTGTGCGACAAGGTTGATAATGCGTGTAATGATCGGCCCCAGCAGGTTTCCGATGCCCGACCAACAGGCGGACAGCGTATTGGAGAGCTGCTGATTTTCGGCCATATAGGCGCTGACCGCTTTCCGCAGCAGCGCCCAGACGCCGCGCGCGCCAAGCAAACTGAGTGCAAATTTCTTCGCGCCGGAAATCAGCCCGCCAAACTGGCTGTTCATCTTCTTGCTGTGGAACAGCATTTTTGCCATGCCGGATGCGGCGGCCTTGATACCGGATACAAGCGCCCCAGCAGCCGACTTTGCCGCTCTGCCGATGAAAGACGCGACATTCCGTGCGCTGCTGGCGAGGCGGCTCATAAGGCTTTCCGACTGCTGTGTGCCGGCGCGCATTTCATCCAGACGGGCAGCTGCTGCGGACAGTGTAGATTCCATCTGCGCGTATTGCGTCGTGTCCACGCCCGCCTGAAATGCGGTGCCGGAGGCTTCCATTTTCGCCTTTGCGGCTTCGAGCCGGTCATATTTCTGTGCGGTCAAATCAAGGTCGTATTGCAGGTTTTTCCACTGGGCGGAATTTTCACTCACGCCGAGAGCCTGCATTTTCTCCTGCTTATTGAGGAGAGATTCGAGCTTCTGACCGGCTTTTTCAGTCTCCGCACAGAGTTCTGCGTATTCCTGCGTCGGGAATTGCGTCTGACCGACTGCATCCAGCCGTTCCTGAAGCTCCGCAATCTTGCTTTCCAGCGTGCTTGCCTTGCCCTCAAAGGAGGTCATAGCGCTCTCGCTGCCGGACATGGCCTTCTGGAAGGTCGGTTCCAGCTTCTGCACGCTGCTGTTCACGGCGTCGATCTCACGCTGCAAACCGGATGCCTTTTCCGTCACACCACCGATGTTCACCTGCGGTGTAGCTGTTTCCGGCGCAGGCGTGCCGCTGCCGTTGGTATTCTGTAATTCTTCGAGGGAGGTTTGCAGCTCCTGTACTTTTGCCTCAAGCGCTGCAACCTTATCCTCTGCGCCACCTGTATTGATTTTAGGTGTCAGCGGCTTGCTGAAAAGTTCTTTCAGCGTTTGTCCCAGATTCTTGACCTCTGTGGACAGTGCCTTGATAGCCGCAAGCAATTCAGCGCTTCCGGCCTTAAATCCGTCCGAATTTATCTCGGTATCAATGATGATAGAGCCGTCAGCCTGATCTGCCATTTAACCACCTTCTTTCTTAGCCGAGTAGCGCGTCGATCCTATCCTTTTCTGCCTGTTCTTCTTCAGACAGCTTCGTGCGTAGGGCGCAAATAGCGCGGTTGGAATTCCAGTATTCGCGCTCCCACTTTTCCAGCTTTTTGCCCTTTGCGCGTTTCAGACGCAGGTTGAGCACCTGCGCGAAAACGCCGTCCGAAATCTCCATGTAGTAGCCCATAAAGGTCCACCAGTGGACGTACCGGGCGGAACGGACCTCAAAACCGGCAACCTTATTGACCGCTGGAAACATGATGCTCTCGTCCTGTTCCCAGTCCATGACGCGCGGAGGAGGCTTTCCGCCCGTGTCCTCCGGCCTGTCATTGTGGTCAATAAAAGCGAGAGCGGCCTTGAAGGCCGCCTCATAGTCGTCTTTTGGAATTGCGTCGAAGTCATTGAACAAAATGAACAGGCAGATATAAGCCTTTTCTTTGTCTTCGAGGTCGGGATCACCGAACGCGATCACGATTTTCAAAACGTCCCGAAAATCGCTGCGAATACGGTAGAACTTACCGTTTACCTCAAGACTTCGCGGCAGTGTTCCGATCATTTTTTACCGCCCTTGTGCTTGCCAGTACGGTAGCCGTGGGTGTACCGCTCAACACGGGAGTTGACTTTCTTCACCTCGCGGTCGAACTGGCGGGAGATATAAGCACCGACCGCAGACAGCGCGTTTTCGCAGTAGAAATGACCGTTGATGGGGGAAAACGGGTGCATCTTGCCGAAGAACGCCTCCGACATATTGCCGCCAAAGAGCCTGTCACAGGCGGCGTACAGGCGCTTTTCGGCCTCACGCAGTGCTGCGAACTCGGCTTCGTTCTGTTCGTCCACAGTGCCGTCCGGCTTGATGTTGACGCTTTCCAGCGGCTCGACGATCTTGTCGAACTCTGCGGCAACACTGTTGAAGCGATCCACAATGCCAATGTCGGTCGGTCGGAAGGAGAATTCCCCGATCTGTTCCCCGTGCTTGTTTCGGATAGGCACCTTTACGCTGCCATCGTCGATGATGATTTCATTGAAATTCTGCTGTACCAATTTGTCAGCCATTGTAATTGCCTCCTGAATTCAAAATGTTGCCGCCCTGCGTACTGAGCGCAGGGCGGCGGGGTGGATGATTAGCCCGCAGCGTTGGTGTCTGCGGTGAAGGTCTTCGTGGTGAGGTCGAAGGTGCCCTTGACGCGGTTGCCCGCGTTGTACACGGTAAAGGGAATCTGCACGCCGGAGGTGTCGCCGCCGACAGATTCGGGAACGACCCACACGTCTTCGCGGTAGGCCCATGCCACGGTGCCGTCACTGTTAAGCAGCACGTCAACCTTCGTGGTCATGCAGGCGTCGCCGGTCAGTCGCTCATTGGCGATCTTGGCGAGATGTTCAAACAGCGGGTCGCCGCTGTAGGCGTAGAAGGGGTCAACCTCGGACTGCACCTCGTAGCCATTGTGGACGACGTTCTGCTCGCCCAGAATGATTTTGTTGACCTCAACGTCGGGGTTCAGCTCCTCGTTATACTCCTCAAGGTCCTTGCCGAGACGGGTATAATTCGGGGCGTAGGTTTCCTCGCTCGCACCCTTGACGCCGAACTTGGCGTCGAGGAAATGGGCAAGATACTTGCGTTCGATTTTCGGCATAATTTCAGCTCCTCAAATATCAAATTCGTTGTTGTAGTCCAGCCGCAGGCCAATGAGCCAATCTTCAACGCCGTCCTGATAGGCGGAGTTGAGGTAGGCGGGGCTTGTGCGGCTGATTTTCTTGATGATACGGTTGCCAGCTAACAGCGCGGGATATGCGCCGAGCTGGTGGCTCTTGCCGTTCAGCGTGACCGGCTGCCGCTCAAGCCACTTGCCCAGCGCATCAAGGAATTCTTTGATGCGGATGCGCTGAGTTTCGGATTTCGGAGCGGCGCGGTAGACCACATTGAACGGATATTGGCAGACCTGCGTGACGTGTCCGGTGACGTCCTCCGTGCTGTTCTGCAAAGCCGCACCGGAAATCGGAAAGAATCCGATCCCCGAAGCGTCCGAGAGCGTGGAGAACAGAATAGACTTGTTACCGGTGCTCAGACCGGGGAACTTGTTCAGCAGGTCAAGAAGAATTTTGCTGACGGCTTCGGAGCCGTCAATGTCGATGACCGTTTTCGACGGCATGGTTATTTACCTCCGATTTTCTCCTTCACGCCGTCGATCCAGAATTGCTTGTTCTGCCGTTTGGCGTGTTCAAACCATTGCGGAACGGCCTGCGGGTTGGAGTATTTCAGCGGCCTGTCGGTGGCAACGAGCTTCGCGCCCTTGCGGAAACGCAGGATGTATTCACCGGGGCCTGTAGGGATTTTTGCGGGGCCTTTGCCGGTTACGGAATCCACCATGACCTTACCGCCGTACTGGTAGCGCGCATACGGACCGGGAAAGACGACCTTTTTTCCGTCGTCCTCCGTGTGGGAACGCTGCTGCAAGCTGCCGGTCAGCAGCGGCATACAGGCTTTGCAGTCCTCAAGCACGCGGTCGCCCAGCCATTGCTGCGCCTCGCGCATACGCTGATCCAGCGCGCGCAGGTCAACAGTGACGTGTACGCCGCCGTCAGAGTAGGAGATTTTCGGGAGGTCGGACATTTTACCGCCCTCCGATCTCGAAGTGAGGGAGGAGGCCGTAGAAGCCCGCAGAGCTTATCAGGTAGATGCCGTCGCGCTCTGCGTTCAGGGCGTGGTACAGCCCCTCGTCGTAGTCGTCGTCGGTCAGCGGCTCGGCGTCAGGCCATGCACCGGCAAAAATGAAATCGCACTCCGGGGCAAAGGTGATGTGCTGCGCTGGATTGTCGCAGCGGGCATACTCCTTCGGCCCCGTGTAGCTTTTCATCCCCGCGCCGGTGGGAACGCGCTTGTCCGCCGTACAGTGGACGATGATGTCCACGGCGTCGGCGTTGTTGCCTCCCGCAGTTGTCGCGCTGTTGGCTTTTGTGGTCAGCAGGTCAGCGCCGGAGATGACGGACGGAAACCAACGCCCGGTTGCGGCGTGATAATTAAAGACCGTTATTGTGTCGCGGTACACGCCCAACACCTCCCGCATACAGCAGATTGATGCCGTTTGCATCCGGAATGTTTGCCAGATACTGCGCGGCAATGCTGCCGATCAGATTTGTTTGTGCCTCTGCGCTTGTCGCGGCGGCAGCATAAACGGAGCTGCTCGCGCCGCCCGCCGAATAGGAAATGGATTCCCGTCCGGACGAGATAGACGCGACAGCCCCGTGATAGCTTCCGTCCTCCGCTTTCTGCGCGGAAGATGCCCTCCGCTGGACGTCGATCCAGTAGAGGGCTTCGGCAATGGCACAAACAGCCTTCTTGACCTTGACGGCGTGGGCTTCCACAGTCGGAAACGCGAACGTGAGCCGCCCGAAGGTGATTGCGTCCAGTTCGTCGCTGGCGCGTTCAAGCCACTTCGGGGCGGTTTCCTCGGTCAGCGTGTCCCCGAAGTAGCCGGAGCCGTAAAACGTAAAGTCTGTGTATGCCATATCAACGCCTCCTTAGTCTTCCTGCACCTCGGCAGCGGGGGCGTCAGTTTCGGCCTCGGTGGGCTTCTTCCGGCGCTTGCCCTCTGCCTTTGCGGGCGCGGGTTCGACGGCAGGGGCGATTTCTACGGCTTCGTAAATGGCCGACCTCTGCATCAGCTCAATGCTGGTTTCATCGGTGGCCGCTACGATGTTGCCCGATTTCAGGTTACGAAACAGCATAGCGTCCTCCTTACATCAGGCCATAGTGTAGTAAGTGGTGCCGGACGCGAACTCCGTGATGGAGACGGCAGTATACGTGCCATTGGCCTCGGTGTAATACTGAGTACCGGCAGCGTAGACACTCGCCTTGGTGAACACGCCGGGCTTGAAGATCAGATCAGGCATAACAACGGTGGTGCCGTAGTGGTAGAACAGCTCGACGCCGTAGGCGTTGGAGAGAGGGATCTTCTCGGCGACATACTGGTCGGCCATGACAGGCTGGGCAACAGCACCGTCAACCAGCAGCAGATAGTTGCAGCCAGCGGGAAGGTGGACGCAGCTATACGCGCGGACGCCGTGCCACACAAGGAATTCCTCGGCGGCGGTGTTCACATTCGCGTTGTTGGTCTGCTTGTCAAGGTCATTGCGGATCATGCCGTAATACTTCGGGGACAGAACGAGATGCATCATGGAGCGAGGCACGCCGTCCACGAAGTCATTCTGGGTGGTTTCGCACTCCTGAATGATGGCTTCCAGCTCGGCAGAGATGGCCTTGTAGGCGGACAGGTTCAGCACAGTGGCCTTACCAGCAGCAGCGGCGAAGAACACATTGTCCAGCTCGGCAGCCATACGCAGGATGTGGTTTGCGGAACGACGGTCCAGAACGCCGTCAACGCCGTACAGGCGAACGTCCTTCTCTTCCAGCTCCTCGACGATCTCGCGGTCAGTGTCGATGGCGACAGTGACGGGCTTCGCCTTCACGGCGTCGCCCTTGCCTGCGGTACGCGCGGTGCCATAGTTCTTGGGGGTGGCGTTGACGAAGCGCTTGGCTTCGACGGTGCCAGAAACAGGATCGCCGGACAGGTCCATGTTCTTCATGGAGCCGGAGATCAGCGCCTTCTGGACGCCCTCAATGGTTTTGCCGTACAGCTCGGCAAGATATTCCTTGCCGTCGCTTTCCAGCAGGATGTTCAGTGCGTTAATACGAGGCATAATTCATACTCCTTTGTTTATCAGAAAATTTTGGGCGGGGTGTACTTCTCAGAGCCGGTGCCGGGGTCGCCCGTGGGTCCCGTAAAAGCAGGCGCTTTTTCCTTCTGCTTTGCCGCCTTTTCTGCGGCTTCCTTTTCCTCGGCAGTCTGATACAGACCGGCGTCCTTCTGCTTGGCGGCCTTCATAAAGTCGTCAAAGCCGAAAAATGCGCCGTCCTTCCACGTCAGACCGGCGTCCGGAGACATACACTCGGACACAAGGGCCGTGCGGGCAAAGGGAGAAGTGACGCCGTACTCGTCCAGCTTCTTGGTGATCCAATCCTTCTGATCGCGCTGCGTGATCTCGCGGGTGAATTTCTTCTCCGCGTCCTCCGCCTGCGTCTTGTAGGTCTGGATCTCTTGCTGAATCTGCTGCGGGTCGATGCCCTCAAACTTCTTCAGCGTGGTTTCGGCAGTATCGAGCCGGGTTTTCAGGCCGTCGCGCTCTGCCGTGAGGTCTGCAATGGTCTTGTCCTTGGCGGCCTTCGCTGCCTCAACGTCTTTCCCGTTGAGCGCGAACACCTGCTTGACCTGATCTTCATTCAGCCCCAGTGCGGTCAGTTCTTCGGTTTTCATATAACCTCCTGTATAACGGCAATAGCAGATATTTAAGACGTTGCAGCGTCTGGCCGTTTTCGGCATTGTTAGGACCGCCGATAGTCCAATTTTGTACCCCTGCCGGAGTTGCACCGGCGATACTGGAAGGGGCATAGAAAAGCAGAGCCTCACAGCACCGGAATGGCGCTGTAAAGCTCTGCTTTGCGATAATTTACTTGCTGCGGGCAGCGGCAATGGATTTCCGCGCGTCCTCCCGCGTCCATTTTGCAATCTGGATGCGGTCGGAGAGACGCTTCAGGCCGTTGTCCTCGCAGAACTGGTTGTAGTCCAAATTCTGCTTTTCCAGCAGCTTTGCCGTCCGTGTGTACTGCGCTTCAAGTGTAGCTTTTACGCCTGCGTCCTCCGCTGCCTCAATGGCTGTGCGAAGGCCGACCAGCTTTGTTTTTGTGCGCCGGATGCGCGATTCCTTCCCGCGCTGCTTCTGGCTGAGGTCAAAAGCTCTCTTGTTCTCCCCCGCGTCGAACTGCGCGTATGGATTGTGCCGCAGGTCGCCGGGGCCGAAGCTGTGGCGGCAGTTCCAGCCGCACAAGCCCTCGCCGGTGCCGTACCCCGTGGATTCCACAAAAAGCGGCAAGTCAGCCGTTCGGCCCGTTCTGCTGTAGAACTTGCCCTGCCACCAGAAGTGATTTCCGGGGTTTTGGCCGCCGTCGCCGTAGCGCGCGCCGAGGTGCGCCGACACAAGCACGATGTCCCAGTCGCGTTCCTCCATACCCTGAACGGCCATGTTGCCGGACGCCTGCGCGACGCCGGTACGAACAGCCCGCAGGACAGCGGTTTCAATGGTGTCAACGTGTCCGGTGGGATAGATGACCTGCGTTTGCGTGTCAACAATGCTGCTGACGGCCTCCTGTACGGCCTGCGTGTACGATGTCGCGCCGGATGCCACCTTGAAATGTGCGGTGTCCAGAGCCTTCAAAAGCTGCTGTTGGCTCGCGTGCGCGGTCGTGCGGGTGAAGTTGTGGACAGTGCCCGCCGTGCGCTGGTAGGTGTCCTCAAGCAGGCGGATCATGTTCTCAGACTGTGCAAGCTCAATGCCCGCAAGCCCGTGTTCGATGTAGAAATTGCTGTCGTAGGCAAGAGCCTTGATACCGGCGTCCTCGAAGATGCGCTTGATCTCTGCGTCCGTTGCCTTTGTCCAGCGCTTGATTTCCCGCTGTACGGCGTCCAGATGGCCGCCTGCGGCTTGATAAACCTCAAGCTGCCATTCATCCGAGGCGGTGAGAAAAACGCCCTCGCCGCGCCCTAACCGCGCCATAACACGCCGGATAAGGTCGCTGGTGATCCACACGTTCAGCTCGTCGATTTGCGGGTACAGGGTTTCGATGATGTCCAGAATCTGCTGAGGGGTCAGCATTTATGCCGCCTCCTATTCTGCGCCGAAAAGCTGGGCTTTCTCGATCTGCGCGGCGTCGGCCTCTGCGGTCATTGCCTTTGCTTCTTCCTCGCTCATGCCCTCGAACTTTACGAAGTACATCCACTTCGGGACCCAGCCCTGCATGACGTAGGCGCGCCACGAGGCTTTGTCCTCCTCATAGTTGTAGGTCACGTCGCCGAAATTGAAATTGACCTCATATTCGCCCAGCGGCGCGAGGTTGTAGAGCGTGACCAGCGCGTCAGCACCTGCCAGCGCCTGTGTGATGGCGTCCTTGAGCGCGTCGCGGTCGGTCTTGATCGTCTGGATGGTGTCGCGGTCGTCGGCCTCGACCTGTGTTGCGGTAATCATGCCGGTCTGGCCGTCCAGCACAAACACGCCTTCGGAAAAGCCGCATTTGACACCAGCCATAGACAGATCGAAGTTGATGTCCTTGATCCGCGCGTCGGTCAACAGCGTCGGCGCGTGCTCATGGATTGCGGAAACCTCGCCGTCAGACAAGCCCATACCGAGGCCCTTCACGAAACGCGGCAGCTCGACGTTGCGGTTCTGCGCGTTCTGAATGAGCTGCTGTCCGACGAAGGTAATGTGCTTGCTGTCCTCGATCTCCGTATTCTTGCGGCTGACGGCAATGTCGATGGCCTTCAGCTCTGCAAGAGCATTGGCAAACACGGAAAGTCCCAGCGGGGACGACGGGTCAACAGTGTTTGCACCGGGAACGCGATAGTAGCCGAACAGCGGCGTTTCAAGGTTGGTAATGGTAACTTCGGGAGCCAGATGCGCCCATGCGTCAACCTTGTCAAGCGCCACCTCCTCACCAAGGGTAACTTCGCCCTTCGTGCTGAGCCGGTTTTCAAACGCCTTGTTCGTGATCTTGTAGAGCTTGCCGCCCTCTGCGGTGCTGCCCTCGAAGCGGTGGTATTCGAGCCGTGTGAAATGGCGGCTGCCCTGTGCGGTATGCGCCGCGAAGATCGCACCGACGATTTCGCCGTTGTCGTCCTTTGCGGTAATGCCGAAGTTGCCCGGCAGGATGAAGTCCCATGTCTCGCCGTTCCACTTGAGCATGACGCCGCCCAGCCGCTCAGCTTCCGACACACGGTCGGGCAAGCGCTTGAGCAGGTCGTCGGCCAGCCCCTGCAAATAGTCGGCACGGGGCGAGCCGGAAATAGCAATACCAATGTCCAGCGTAACCAGCTTTGCGCGGGTGTCGCTGATGTGTTTTGCCATGTTGATAGTCCCGATTTCATCCTCGGCATTCAGCCAAGGCGGCTTGCCGGTAGAAATGCGGTCCCAGTTTGTAAGGGCGCTGGACATTTCCGGCGAGGAAATGAGTTCAACGCCAAATGCTTTCGCAATATCGGTCCCGCTATGAATAAAAAGCATTTTGATCCTCCTTAGCAGGCGCGTAAAAAAATTCATTTCGTCACCGCCTTAAACTATCCATTTCAGTTCATTCCGCAGGGCAGTCCGGCAGAAATATCTGAGCTGGTCCATGCTATGATCGTTTTCCTTGATAACCGCGTCTTCGGCCTTTTCCTCGTCCCACGAGTAGGTTTCAAACTCCTCGAAGGTGCTCTTGCAGCTCTTGTGGAAATACAGGCACCCGGCGTTCAAGAACTTTGTAACGTCCTGAATGCCGTTCAAAACGTCGTTGTCGGCCTTTACGACCATGAATTTGCCGTATTTTTGTATCGTCTCGATCATGGACGACGCGGACGGGTCAATGATGATGTACTGGATCGGGTAGTCCCCGATCAGGTCGCACAGCATCTTGTAATATGCCTCGTTGTCCACGCGGTTGTTGCTGCCGCCTTTGTAATACAGCTCCTTGACCATGACGGCCTTTTGCTCCGAGGGGCTGTAATCGTACAGGCCAGCGGCAAAAGGGTTGACGGTGCCGTAGTCCACGGACACATAGTAGCGGTGCCGAGGATTGAGCGCCGGGACCTTCGGAACGATATGCGCCGAGCGGTCGAACATGGGGTAGACAAGGCCCTCGGCCTTTACCCACAAACCGAGGATATAGCGCCGGTAGAAAACGCCGGTGTACATTCCCTCATATCGGGCCTTGATTTCAGGCGCAAGGCTCAGATTGTCGTTCATTGTGAAGTGCAGATACAGGATGTTCCGCTCTCGCGCCTTCTTGATCCACTCCACATAGAACCAGTGGCCGGGGTTTTCGGGGTTGCAGTTGAACCAGAATTTAGAACCGGCCACGCTGCAACGGGCCATAGCCTGTTCCACGAAGGAACGGGGCATAAGGGCCACCTCGTCAAACAGCACGCCCGCAAGCGTGATGCCCTGCACCAGTGTGTAGCTTGATTCGTCCTTGCCGCCGAACATATAGTAGCTGTTGGTCACGCCGCCAGACGTGATAATCAGCTTGTTTTCACTGCGGCGTTCAGTGATTGAAAAGATACCCTCAAGCCACTGCGGCATGAGGGTTATAACGTTGCGGCGCAGCGATTCAATCGTCTTGCCGCATATAGCGAAGTTCTGACCGTTGAAGCGGCTCATGCTCCACAGGATAAAGCCGTCCGTCATGGAAACGGTCTTGCCGGAACGGATAGAGCCATCACAGATGATGCCGTCACAGTCCATGAACTGCGGCTTATTCCACCACGTCAGCGTCAGAAGCTGCCGCTTGCTGAAGTTCTGGTAAATCATCCGTGTTCACGTCCTCCTTTGTGGCATTCTGGATAGCTTCAAGCAGATTGTTGTCCTTTGCGCTGCCGCCCAAGCCGGTTTCGCCGGTGATGTCCATATAGAGCTGGATCGCATAGGTGTTGCCCGCCTGCGCCGACCGCATAAGAGCGTCGGCCACAAGCATTTTTTGGGTCAGCACCTCAGACGGGATGCCCAGCTTTTTCAGGCGGTTCTGCTTGCGCTTATCGGTAATCGGGAGGCCGGAATACAGCTCAAGAAGGTCAGCCATCATTTGCCGTTCACGGCGTTTCTCCTGACTGGCTTTACCACCAGCAGAGCGGATAGCGTGAGCCTCTTCTTCGCTGCGTTCGGTCAGAGGAATGAGGTTCTTGTCTTGTGGTCTGCTCACGCTTCACACCTCCTATCAGTGGTTTTTCCTCCTTCGTCACTTCGCTTTCTGATAGCTGTACTTGTAACCGAATTTCTGCTGATTGGCTTTCAGCCACTTAGAAACGGCGTCGTTGTAGTCCTTGCCGCTGAGCTGGGCGCTGTTGACCGCCTTTACAAAGCCGGAAGCGTTGAAATGCGTGCCCTTCGTAAAGGTGTACACGCCCGCATATCGCGCAGTATCATCGCCGCGTCCGGTTTTGGTGCTGACGGCCACAATGCCGCGCCGGGTGCCGAGGGCGGTATTGATAACGTCCTCTTTGCTGAAGGTCGGCCAGCCGTCGCGCGGGTGGTTGTGAATGGCAATTTCTTTGCCGTTGCCGGTCAGCCCTGAAATACTGCCCGCGTTGCCGTGGCGGTATTTCGTAGCGAAGCCCTGTTCATCCACGACCACGCCGTGTTCTTCCAGCGCGTCGCCATGCGCGGCCACAAAGGCGCGTACCATGTCCTCATAGACACGGTTGGAGCCGATTTTGACATTCATACGCGCAGGCAGGTCTGCGGTGGTTTCGTCCTTGCCGCTGCCGCCGCCAGAGGACGGCCAGCCGCCGCTAAAACCAATACCAGAACCACCGCCGCGCCCGCCGTGCTCTACGGGGAAGGTGATCTCCGTCCATGCGCTGATCCGCTGCTCAAGGGTCTTGCCGTCAATCTCAAAGTGCAAAGCCTCGTCAAGGCTGTTGAAGGATGCAATGATCTTGCCGGTTGTCAGGCTGTACAGCTCAAGCGGATTGCGGAAAAGCACCACCTTGTCGGTCGCATAAACGCCGTTCAGACGCTTGAATTCATGCTTGAATCTGTCAAGCTGCATATTGTCTCACCTCTTTTTGGGTATAAAAATACCGCCAGCGGAAAGCCGCTGACGGTTGAAGTCTTGTTCAGTTTACACGGATGACGGGTTTCGGGCCTTTGCCCTTGCCGCCCTCCGCTTTGGTGGGCTTTGCGTCATAAGGCGCACCGGGACGCTTTCCGGTCTTGCCCTTCGCGGGCTGCGCGGGGGTCTTTTTTGCCATTGTGGGCCTCCTATCTGACGACGGGTTCGTCGTCGCTCTGGTTCATGTACTCCTTGAAGAACGCCTTCACGTCGTCGGGGGCGTCGTCTCTGATGCCGATGATCTCGTCCGTGTCCTCGTCGCGGATCACATAGCCCATCATAATCAGTTCAGGGTCATTTTCGTTTCTAATCTCACTCATGCTATCCTAACTCCCTTTTGAGAATTTTCCAAATTGCCTGAGACAGCGGCTTTGCGCGGCTGCCGTTGGCGCGATAGTCCGCGACGGCCTCGGCCATAGCCTCAGAACGGTTTTTGGTCGCATATCGGGAAATCTGCGCCACAAGCTGGTCATTCGTCAGCCCTTTTCCGGCTGCGGTTTTCTTTGCGGCCCTTGCGGCTTCGCTCACCACCTTCGTAGCGAAACGGTGCTTGTTCCATGCGTTGATCCGGTCCATAGTCCCGTAGTAGCCGGTCTGCGTGATGTTCTTGAACACCAACGCACTTTCCAGCAGATGCCCGATTTCGTGCGAGGCAATATGTACGCTGCTTGTGCCGTCAGGATGCCACTTGACGCGCACGTCATTTTCGTAGTTCTGATCCAACTGTGCCTGATCGCCCATCATTTTGGGATTGAGCTGCAATTTGCCGGACAGAGAAGCAGAGGCGTAGGCATTGGAACGGCTTTCGCTGCCGTTCAGCTCATGGATGCCGATTGCCGCCTGCGGGAACTCTTTCAGCAGTCCTTCAAGCTCACCGGCTGCCGAGCGCAAAACGCCGAAATCGACCTTATCAGCGGACGAATGCACCGTCACGCTGTAATGATCCTGCATATACTGTCGCAGCTCTCCGACGTCTTTTGTGTCAAGCGCGCTGCTGCCGCGCCCGGAACCGCCGCCACGTCCACCCATGTATTATACCACACTTTCTTTCGGTTTTGTAGTCCGCGCCTTGATCTGCTCCTGAAAAGCCGCCACATGAACGATAGGCCCGGAAATGCCTTCAGGCACAAGGCCGTAAAAGTAAATCGTCGATGGATTCAGACGGCGGAGCATTTCGTCGTAGCCGAGCCGGAAAAGCTCTGCGGCGCGCTTGTTGAGCTGCGTTCCCACACTGGAAACGGCCACAGCGCCGCCTACGGGTTCACCATCAAAGCACCACTCGAAGCTGCTTTCGTCGCTCCAAGAGATGGTCGGAATAACCGTGATCCCGTTGCCTTGCCAGTACGCACCGAGCCAATGCTTGCGGTAATGGTTCCAGATTTGAACGGCTTTCGGGAAGTCCGTATAGGTCGAAAAATCCGGCGTGCATACTGCCTTGAAGCGCCGCAGCATATCAAGATAGGCGTCAGGATTCGTCCACAGGCGGTTGAACTGGTAGTCGTCTACGAAAAAGTGAACGGCTTTGTTCGCCGGGTCCTTGCAGCTTTTCGCATAGTTAAAGCCGATCCAGCTTTGAGGCGTGGCCGGAACTTCGGCCAAAATGCGCGGTATGTCAAAGGCTCCCGCGCCGATGAACTTTGCCCTATTCAGATTTTCGTAATTTCTCTGATCGCGGTACATGGCGCGGGCCTCCTATCTGCAAAAATAGAATTCAAGACACAGGCGGTAAGGCCGGAGGCAGAACCGTGTACCGCCTCTCGCGTGTCTTGAATTCCATGCTATAGTTTACCACAGGTGCGGCGGACATTTTGGGACCACTTTAGTCACTGGTGCTTTGCAGATACCGGTATACGCGCTTTCTCACGCTCTCGTCCGTATTGCCACCCCCGACGTGCATAGCCGTCTGGTGCCAATTAAGCCCGTTGATAAAGCGCAAAGCGAATATCTGCCGGGTCAAACTGTCCGGTATACCGGATATGTACCGCTCAAGGCGGGTACGCTCATGGATGCACTGGATTTGCTTTGCTGCGATAATGGCCTTCAGGTCAACGATTTCCGCCACGCAGCGGGCCAGCGTATCACTATAGCCGGGCGCGTGGGGCATACCGTCGTACTTTGGAGACTTTGGGGATGTCGTCATAGCCTCCAATTCGTCAAGCCTGCGCTTGTCTTCCTCGATTTCACGGTTCAGCCAATAAAGCTGAGATAGTTCTTTGATAGTCATGCTGCGGCCTCCTTAGCCTTCTGAATTCTAACCTTCAGGGCTTCCAACAGGCTATCCTGTGCATTGGCTTTGCCGCCCAGAGATTTAATAACGTCTTCGTCCGTGCCGCCCAGCACCACCAGATGGTGGACTATGACGGGGTACGGCTGCCCCTGCCGGTGCAGGCGCTTATTGGTCTGCTGGTACAGCTCCAAACTGTCGTTCAGGCCAAACCAGATGATGTGATGGCCGCCCTCTTGCAGGTTGAGGCCGTAGCCACAGGACGCGGGCTGCATCAACAGCAGGTCAATGTTGCCAGCGTTCCAGTCGTATTCTTCCGCTTTGCCCTCGTACACTCTCACCCGTAGGCGTGTAGCTTCCAGCGCCTGCAACAGCCGGTCGCGGTCGTGCTTGAAGTTGTAGCAGATAATCGCGTGCTGCCCGTTCAGCTGCTCCACAGTCTCAAGCAGCGCCTCAATCTTGCAGTCATGCACGGTGATGACGTTCCCGTCCTCGTCGTACACAGCGCCGTTGCAGAGCTGTAGGAGCTTGCCGCGCAGAGTAGCGGCAGAGCCAGCCGTGATGACTGTCTCGTCCACCTGAAGCAGCGTGTCCCGCTCCAAGCGGTCATAAGCCTTCTGCGCTGCGGCGTCCAGCTTGACGGGGATGTCCTCATAGATCAGTTCGGGTAGGTCGAGGTAGTCTTCTGATTTCATGCTGATGCAGATGTCAGAGATACGGCGGTAAATTTCGTCCGTCGCGCCCAGCTTCGGCGCATAGGAGAAGATCGTCGTGCGGCTGCGCTTGTCCGGCACAAAGTATGCGTCGCGGTATGACGTGATGGTACGGCCCAGCCGCTGCCCACAGTCCAGCAGATACACCTGCGCCCACAGGTCCATAAGGCTGCGGGGATTCGGCGTGCCGGTCAGCTCAACAATGCGGTTGATCCGAGAGCGCACCAGCTTCAGCGCCTTGAAGCGCTTTGCCTGATGATTTTTGAAGCTGCTGCTTTCGTCGATGACCACCATATCGAACGGCCAGCTGTGCCCGTAGTAGCCCACCAGCCACTGCACATTCTCGCGGTTGATAAGATAAACGTCCGCCGTTTGGGCCAGTGCTGCGGTACGCTGCCCCACAGAGCCGAGGACGTGTACCAGCCGGAGACAGGAGAGGTGGGACCACTTTGCAGCTTCTTTGTCCCACGTCGATTCTGCTACCTTCTTCGGAGCAATGACAAGCACCTTCCGCACTGCCCAATATTCATACTTCAGCCGCTTAATCGCAGTCAGCGTGATAGCCGTTTTGCCGAGGCCCATGTCCAGAAAAAGCCCCAATGCCGGATCACGAATGATTCGATCAATGCAATACTGCTGATAGTTATGCGGGCAAAAATCCTTCATCCCTCAGTACCTCCCTGCATCGTGCAAGCACGGCTTCGATTTTCTCCTCGCTATCGACCGCCGAGAAAACTTCAAAGCCCAGCGCCCGCAGCAGCCCTTGCACATAAAGCTGTCGTTTGCGTTCCGTTTTCCCCGGCTTCTTCATCTCTACAAAAATCACCTTTGCGCCGGGAAGCAGGATGATCCTGTCAGGGACACCGGAGAAACCGGGGCTTTCAAACTTCAGGCACCGGACGCCGTTGCCCAGCTTCTGGACGCCGGTTCTCAGCTTATTTTCGTAATAGGATTCAAGCATTTAGGTCCTCCTTGTCGGTAACGGTTGTAACGTTTTTGACCCTATTTTCTATAATTCCCTACGCGTATAGGCGCTATGGCGGATAACGCCCATACGCCCTTTATTACAGGTATTCAATAGAAAAAGTATGTTACAATGTTACAAAGTTCAAAAAGCCCTTGAAATACGGGCTTTTTCGCTGTAACGTCTGCTGTAACGTTTTTGTTACAGTGTTACACCGTTCTGCGCTTGTAACATCCAGTGTTACTGCAGAATGTTACAGCCTTTTCACGCCCGGACAAAACCGCGCTGCACGCTGTATGGGCCTACCCGGATGACCGTGCCAGACCGCTTCCAGCCGTCCAGCCGCGCCAGAATGGCGTTGATTTCCCGCGTGTCAGCGGGCTTCATTTCCCGGACATTCCCGTTGAACAGCTCACACCAAACTTCCACAGCGGCGATACGGTCACGGTCCACAAGCTCAAGCTCCTGCCCATCCGGCGTCCGTGTAGCTCCGCACCAGTAATCCCGCCGCCTGTCGATGGGCCATTTCGCCCAGTCAACCGGCACCTGCTTTTCAACGAATGCGGCAATAAGACCCTCACGGGCGGACACCTCGCGGTGCTCCTCCTGCTTGATCATCGCCTCCTGCTCCACGTCACCGGAGAGGTACAGCGATTCGCCAGCCTGCCAGCGGGCCTTTGCCTCCGCCCACAGTTGGTCGATAACATCGTCGGTCAGGTCGCGCCACACGGTTTTGGCGTGCGGCTGCTCGCCCACGTCCACGGGCCAGAAACGCCGGTTGCCGGTCGTATCCTGAAGGAAGTCCGTCGTATTGGTAGAGCCAAAGAACACGCACTGCCGGGGCAGCTCCGAGACGTGACGGCCATACGCTGCGCGGTAGCGGTCGGCACGAAGGGAGAGGAACTGCTTGATGCGGGCGACGTCGGTCTTGCGGAAAGCGTCCAGCTCTGACACCTCCACCAGCCACACGCCCTGAAGCAGCTCTGATGCGTCCTTGCCCTCGAAGGTGCGGATGCTGTCGTTGAACCAGCCACGGGACATTTTATCCAGAAGGGTACTTTTTCCGATGCCCTGCGGCCCGGCGAGGATGACCATGTTGTCGTACTTGTAGCCGGGGATCATGGCGCGGGTAACGGCTGCGGTGAAGCTCTTGCGGCACACAGCGCGGTTGTAGGCGGTGTCTTTGGCACCGAGGTAGTCAATGAACAGCGTGTCCAGCCGGGGCACGCTGTCCCATGTCAGGCGCTCGATGTACTCGCGCACCTCGTTGAAGGCGTGCTGTGAGGCGTGGATGTCAAGGGCGCTGTCAATGTTGCCGCGCCCGGAGATGCCCCAGAAGCGTTCCATGTACCAGTACAGGCCGTTGCTGTCGGTGTCGGACCACAGGCGGCGTTTTCCATCCTTTTTCCACGGCAGCGGCCCCAACACCTCACCGCGCCCTGCGAACTGATTGAGCGCGAACTTGCCCCGCAGGAGCGGATCGCCGTCAAGGATAATGAGCACATTGTCGATGGTGCTCTTGATCTTGCCATCCTGCGTGCGCTGCAACTTCTCAGCCCATGCGGTGTCGTTCTCCGGCGCGGGATCGTTGCCCATGCCCTCGAACTCCCGCATAGCCTGTTCGTGCTGCTCACGGTTGAGCGTGGCGCATACGGTCTTGTCGGCCAGCGCCAGATCGCACATGGCCTTGTAGGACGGGAGCTTTGCAACGGGCGTTTCCGGCGAGGCGTTGTCGTCCTTGTCCCCGAACTTGTGTAGCCGGATCAGATCAAAGGCATTGACCAGCCGCCCGCTGCACGGGTCCGTCGCGTGGTGGCTGAACAGGAACTTGCCGCCGTCGTAGATGATCGCGCCGCCCGTGGTAGAGCCGCCCAGATAGGTATAACGGTCAGGGTCGTTGTCCACGGCCTCATAAATGCCGGGCAGGTAGGTGTCCATAGCCGCCAGCACGTTATAGGTGCGGCAGAAGGCACCCACAAGGCCCTGCTTTTCTTCGGGGTCGCCCTGCTTCATGGCCAGCTTCTGATAGCTGGTAGCGCCGGGGACTACCGGCCAGCTCGTCAGGTCGTGCCAGTCGGCATATGTACCCAGAAGGGCGTCTGCGGAGATCAGCGGCGCGTCTACGGCCTTGTAGACAAACTCACTGTCACAGCAGCAGGAAGGCCAGTACATGAGCCGGACCGTCTCAAAGGTGGTCGGATCGGCCATGCCGATGCCCACATGAGCCGCCACACGGCGCGCGCACGGCTCATATTCGTCCGGGGTCATGGTCCGGTCAGTCGGGACGACGACGCGCAGACGCGGGCGTTCAGGCGTGTGCTTGCGGGTGCTGTAAATGCAGTAGCTGAAGCCCAGCTCGTCCATTTTGCCGATGATGATTTCCGTCTGCCAGCCGGGGATATTATCAAAGTCAAGCGTGATGATGTCGCGCCCGGTCACGTTGTTCGCCTTGCGGCGCTGCCCCAGCAGGGAGCCGCCCACAAAGCCGCCGACGTCCTTCAGATCGTCCTGCTGCGATTTCTTCAGATGCAGATAATCTTGCAGGGTTTCGGTCCCACGGACCGGGGTAGACAGCCGTTTATAGAGTTCATCGACGGTCAGCACCGTCTGTTTCCAGACCATATCACGGCGGTTGTTGCCTACGGATATGGTGATTTGTCTGTCATAGTTCATAATCAGGTACTCCTGTCCTCAGGATCACCCCCCCGTTACCGGGGAAGGCGTCGCCTCCTTGTGTAGCTCCGCACCGCTCATTCCCGCGCTTCTCCCGTAATACGGTCGGACAGGCGGACCAGCTTGTTTGCGCGGATGCGGTCCACCAGAGCGCGGTTGCGGAAAATGACCTTGAGCTGTTCCAGCATGATTTCCACGTCTGCGATCTCCTCGGCCAGCGCCTTAGAGTTATCCGCGCCGCGAAGATTCTTCGACAGCTCCTTGGTCAGCTCGGACATTTCCTCCATAGCCATCACAAGCTGCGATTGCTTGCCGTAGGCCCTGACGGCCTCGGCGTAGGTGTCGCACTGGACGGGTGCCACAATCGCGCTCAGACGCTCCTGAAGCTCCTTGTTCTTGCACTCGCAATAGCAGATTTTGTCCTGTGCCTGCCTGAGTTTGGCTTCAAGCTCGGCCTTCGTCATATCACTCATTTGAACACCCTCCCGGTCTTGACATCTTTGATTTCAATGCGGCTGACAAGCTCAAAGCCGCAGTTGCGGATGATGAATTTAAGAACCTTCACGAGGTCGCTCACGCGGCCATCCAGCGCGTTTTCTTCACGGACGATAGATTTCACGCCCTCATACGCTGTGGGGTCGTAGTAGCCCTCGCTGTTCCTCTTGGGGTAGTTTGCCATACAGACCTCCTAACAATCGACTTCGATCACAGCGGTCGGGAATTTGTCGCAGTTGTCCGCAATCTGCCTGAGAAATTCCGCTGTGGATTCCACCGTGCCCCAGCAGTTGCCCGGCTCAAACTGCCGGTAGCGTTTCGGATGCAGACACAGCAGGGACGCGCCCTGCATGAGCACGGGGTACATATCGGCACAGCGCTTGCCGTTCCACTCAGAGGGATAGGAGCCGCACACCTCTTTAATCATGGCGGCGGTGTTGGATGTGTGGTTAATCCAGTCGTCACCGACGTACACCCACTGATCCGCGCCCTCAAGTTTGGCCTTGAAACTTACGTCATAGCTCATTGTGTAGCCGCCTCCTTTTCCTGATACTCCGCCATATACCGCAGCACCTCGTCGGCTTTGGCGAAAGCCTTGACCAATCCGCCGTTTGCGTCCGCCGACCGTACAACTGTATAACCGGCATAAGCGAAGGCGGGAGTACGGCCATTCAGGAAGAAGAAACACATATCCAGCGCGTCACAATACATATAGCTGTTTTTGACCACAAGGTCTTCTCGATCCAATTTGAAGCGGGCGGCGATCTTTTCCGCCCATGTGGCAGCCCTGCTTTTCGCCGTGATTCTGGTGATGTGCGCATCGAGATTCGCGGCCTTGCAAGCGGCCTCAATGGCCGCTACCTGCTGTTCAGTAGAAAGCTGGACGCACGGGATGTCTGTATCGCTTTTCATAAGTGAGCCTCTTTCCGCGTCATTTTTCATGGGCTGTCTCCTTTTTCCGCGTTCCATGCCGCAACGTCAACGCCGATCTCTTTCAGCTTGCGATCCGCAAGCCATGCGTCGTCGTCGGGCATTTCGTAGTAGTTGACCAGATCATCGTGGATGACCGTAAACTGTTCCCACGCGCGCCGGAGCCGCTTTTTCCCGAAGCCAAGGTGCTTATGCAGGAAATAAAGGATCATGGCGTCAACGTTGTTCAGGTATTTGCGGTCGGCCTCCACGATTTGCCGGTTGATCTCAATGTTCATGGCGCGCCGCTCTTTGGCGGTCAGTTCAGCGCCGTAGACGGTGCCCTTGTACTGTTTAACTCTCATGGCGTCCGACCTCAGCGGGCGCAAACACATCCGGATTATCAACAATGACCGAATGGAGCGCGTTCGCCAGCTCGTCCACACGTTTTTCGTCGTGGTCGCGGTAGCCGAGGCCGAAATAAATCGCATGGACCATTTCGTGGATGAAATCGGCTTCCATTTTGGCCGTGGCCTGCGGGCTGACGCGGATAATCAGGTCGCCGTAGAGGATTTCCGCCGATACATTGTTGATACCGAGATCCATTTTGCTGGTGATCTCGACGGTGTAGGTCTTGCCGCCGATCTTGATCTTTTCAGGTATTTTCATCGAATTCACCTCGTTCTGTGGTTTTCCGATTGATCCGCGCCGCAGTTTTGCGGTATTTCTGCGGCAGCGGAAAAATCGTTATAAGGGTTTCGCCGTGGAAGATATAAACGTTGTTGCAGTAGATACGGACGTTGTTTGCCGTCTCGTGCTTCCAGTACAGCGCCGATATGTACCGGTTCAGGCTGCCGCTGGTGTCGCTGTGCCGGATGCCGTACCGCAGCGCATTTTCAGCGTTCTTGTGGGAGAGCTTCTTCGGCAGGCCGAGACGTTCCTTCGTTCTTCGCGCTGCGTGGTTGGTAACGCGGGTCATTTCCGCAGGAGGGCCACAAAGACGGCAATAATGCCGATCAATGCGATCACTGCGACGCTGATCCAGAGCGGAGACAGCACCCACCACCACGACCAAGCAATAACGCGCGTCAGCTTGAGCGTGATAAACACGATGGTCAGCAGGCCGACGAAGCCGATTCCGCCACCACCACTATTTTTCTTATCCATGTATTTCAGTCCTCCTCGCAAATGCGGATCAGGTTGTGAATGCCTCTCTGTGTGTAGCCGAGGATTTTGCCGGTGCCCGCCCAGAACTGGACCAGCGCGTCGTCGGATTTACGGCGGCAGTGGAAGTGGCCCGTGGCGTCGTTCTTCAGGACGTATTCGATGTTGTGGGCTTCAAGCTGCCGGATCGCATACTCGATGCGGTCGGGATTCTTTGCTACCCGCTCCTTGTGATTCTGCCGGGCGTGCTCCTTGAGAGCGTCCCAGCATTCATCTCTCGCCATGCGGATCACCTCCCAAACAGTTGGGGCAGACCTGCCGCCCCTCAGGGATTTCAGCACCGCAGGAAATACAGGTGTTGACGGGTGGAGCCTTCGGCGTCTCTGTGGCGATTTCTCCGGCACAGGCGGCGTAACCGGCCAAGTCAACGAAGCTGTCACCCTTGACGCCGGTCTTGATGCGGGCCACCTTCAGAAGCGCCAGCATCATAGCAACGTCCTTCGCGCTGTAGCGCATTCCGGTGTACGCCTCCCACAGCTTGCCGATAAGGGCGAAGTTGTTTTCGGGCCTACCGTACTCGCGCTCACGTTCTCCGCAGACGCATTTACGCGCCTGTTCCAGAATTTCAGCTCGTTTCATGGTTAGCCTCCTTCGGCAGAATGTCATCAAAGCAAACAGGAACGATCTGCTGCAACTCACGCAGCAGTGGTGTAGCTACTTCCCGTATCTGCGGATGTGCGCCGGTTGAGGTGCGGAGCCGCAGGAAGTGACGCCACTCGCGGATATTGGCCGTCATAACGACCTCCGTTTTGAGGCTGTTCGGGAGCACTGCGCGGGCCTCCTGCGGAGACAGACCCCAATTCAGAAGGTTGAAGTAGGCTGTTTCAGCGCGGCGGCAAGCCTCTTTCCACTCGTCGTAGGCGAAGGTGTCCTTGTTCAGGTAACACGGCTCAATGACTGTGATCTCGCTGCCGAACTGATCCTTGCCGTAATTACAGTAGCGGGTGCTCTCCTGACAATAGGATGCCAGCCGGTGCCTGACGATCTCGTGGCTGACGCCACGGTCACAAATGAATTTCACGGTAAAGCTGCAATGCTCTAAGACGGCCTCATGGCCGCGCTTGATGATACCGGCAACGAACTTAGGGGCGCTGTCGTCTGTGATCTTTCCCTCGGATTTGTAGCAGACGCGCCCGCACTCCTCAAGGCGCTTCAGGATTACGCTGCCGTCAATGGGCGTGATGAACTCGAAGCCGGGCTTAATAATCTTCATCGTCGTCCTCCGTTTCATCGTCCTCGGTCGCAGCCTCATACTGGTCGTATGTAATGGCCCGGACGCACTCGACGGGAACGCCGAGCAGGTCAGCAGTGCTCTTGCGCTGGGCGTAAAGGAAGCCCTCACACTGAACCGAATTGTTGATGATGCCCACAAGCTGGTCGGCGGCTTTCGCGTGCTTCAGCGCAACGCTTGTGTAGCCGACGCTCCCAGCGCCGCCGAACACTTCGGCGTCCTTGACCTCGAAATGGCAGGTCAACGTAATGTCAACCAGACCGATGTTAGCGTTTTGCATAGGATTTCCCTCCGTTATTGATGTGTTCTTCATAGCTGTAGCGGATGCAGTAAAGCGCCACATAGAGGATGACAAGCAGATAACCGGCATACAGGAACAGCCAGTACCACGAATAGAACATGGACAGGACCACTGGGACGGCCAGAGTGCCGATTACTGCACCGGCGATAAAAAGGATCAGAGCCACCACAGCGGCGGTTTTAATCAGCTTTTCGCATTTCATAATGAGTTGCCTCCGTAGATTTTGTGTTATTGTATTTTGGGTGGCCCCACGACCGGGGGCCGGATTTCAAAGGGAAATCAGATTAAACAGAAGCCGAACGCCACCCCGTAGGAGTTGGACGCATTGATGTAGTAGCTGTAACCACTGTTGTACACAATGGCGAAAGACGACGAGCCGGACGCCTCAGGCGACCGCAGCCACCACCACCATGTTCCATTGTCGCTGCACTCCTTCACGCGGTCCTTCTCGCGGAGGAAGCACAGGAGTTGCGTGTCCTCCGGCTCACGTTCCGACCAGCGTCCCTTGCCGAACACCTGCGTCTTGGAAAGCAAGAACAACTTGTCTTCGGTTTCCACGCGCTCACCGTCCACGATCTGGACGATTTTCGTCGGCGCAATGAGCGCCTGAAGCTCGTCCGGCAGAAGGGCGAACATGGTGTTGTTGAGCCACGCCCGCATATCACAGGCGGCCCACGCGCCCTTGTTGGTGGGGCGCTTGTTCATGCAGTGCTCGTCAGCGAGGCAGTCTTCGAGGACGAAGAACCACTTGCCCTTCTTGTCCTGTGTAGCTCTCACGGCCACTTCCTCGCCGTTCTTGAGGTTGAAAACGATCAGGTCGCCCTGCGCAATGGTGCCGTTATCGACCGCCGCCTTCAGCGCGGCCCATGTGGTTTCGTTGGTAGTAGAAGTCTTGATAAACATAAAAGGTTGCCTCCTTAATCTTTTTTGAAAAATGCTCCGACCCAGCCGTCAGCGCCGAGGGGCAGGCCCTCCGCCCACGGGATCGGGGTTGACATGATCTTGACCACCTTGTCAAGCATGGCGTCGTTGGTGTCGAATGCGGCGGTGTCGATGACCACCTCGTCGTGGATGTGGAAAACCACAGGCAGCCCAGCGGCTTCAAGATGTTCGATGGCCTGCGCCAGACAGTCGCGGGCAATGGCCTGTACGACATTCTCCACCAGCTTCCCGCCGTAGGTTTCGATGCGGCCCCACTTGTTTTTATCGTTCACGCCCATATAGGTGATGGACGGGCCGCCCCAGCGGTTTTCACCGACAGAGGGTTCGACGTAGTAGAGCTTGCGACCGGACGGAAGCGAGATGGTCATGCAGGTCGTACCACGGATGCAGTCACATTCCCGCGCGAAGGTGCAGCAGCGAACACGGAGAGAGCCGCCATTCTGAATGACACGGATCGCCGCGTCATTGAAGCTGTACCAAAGGTTGCGGATTTTTGGGTTCGTGTTGCGCCACTTGTCCACGATGTCTTTGATTTCTTCGTCCGGCAGGTCGGCAAGCAGCTTGCCGGTGTCCATCTGCCGCATAGCAGGAACGCCGCCCTGATAGCCGAGGGCCAATTCTGCGACCTTGCCGCGCTGCCGGAGGGAGTATTCGGGGTTGCCCTTTTTGATCCGTTCCAGCGGGACGCCGAACATCTGAGAGGCGGACGCCTCATAGATTTTACCGTGCGTCCTGAAGACTTCAAGCCGCCACTCCTCGTCGGCAAGCCACGATATGACGCGGGCTTCGATGGCGCTGAAGTCGGCGTCGATCAGGACGTTGCCGGGAGCAGCCACAAACGCGGTGCGGATAAGCTGTGACAACGTGTCATTCGGGGAGCCGTAGACTATCCGCAGCGCGTCGAGCTTGCGGCCCTTGACCAGTTCACGGGCAAATTCCAGCGGCTCCGTGTAGGTGCGCGGCAGATTCTGGACCTGCACCAGACGTCCGGCCCAGCGCCCCGTCCGGTTTGCGCCGTAGAACTGAAGCAGTCCACGGACGCGCCCGTCGTCGCACACAGCGGCCTCGATGGCGTCGTATTTCTTCGTGCTTGTTTTCCCCAGCTCCTGCCGGATTTCCAGCATCCGCTGAACGTGGTCGGCATTGTCTCGGCCCAGCAGCTCTTTGATCGTCTCCTTGCGGAGAGTGGTAATGTCGTCGCCGGTTTCAACGGACAGCCAGCGGGCAAGCTGCTTGACACTGTTGGGGTTTTGCAGACCGGAAAGCTGGACGGCCTCGTCGGTGAGCTGTGTGCGGATGGTTTCGCCCAGTTCCAACGCGCCTTCGCAGAAATCCATATCGACCGCCACGCCGCGCGCATTGATAAGCAGGTCGGTTTCCCATTGCTTTTGAACGAAATCCGGCACAGGAAACACAGATAAGCGGCGTTCGATCTCCATTTCCGCCACAACGTCTTGACCGTTGTAGGTTTTGAACAGCTCCCATTTTTCGGGGTCGTGATGCGGGTAGTTTCGGGTTCTGTTTCCGTTTTTCTTCGTGGGCTTGCAGGGCACGCAGAAATAGCGGATCAGGGCCTTACCGGTAGCCAGCTTCTGCTTGTCCTCCGGAATGCCCAGCGCCCGGCCTGTCGCGTCCAGACCTGCGGTGTAACCGGCATACAGGCCATGCAGCATTGTGTCACGCCACTGTGAAGGCGGGAGCTGCGCGCCCATGTACTTACTGAGGCAGTACCATTCAAAGGCCGCGTTGTAGGCGTGCTTCAGGCACTGCGGGTCTGTCAGTGCGTGGATAACTTCCAGCGGGATTTTTTCGCCCTGTGCCATATCAATGACCTGAGTGGGCGCACCGTCGAAGCTGTACGCAAAAAGCAGAATCTCAAAGGCGGGGCTTTGCACATAGCGGTAAAGACCGGCCTTTTTCAGGTTCACGTCCGAGTACGTTTCGAGGTCGATACTGAGGTGGATCACGTCGCACCTCCTTATCGCTGGAAGGCTTCAGAGCTGGAATAAAGGTTGAGAACGTTCTTGGTGTTGACACCGCGTTCCTGAAGCTCCTCGATCATGGACTTGAACAGCGGGGTTGACTGCACATACTCGACCAGCTCCGCGTCGCTCAAGCTGGTTACATTCTTGAGGGACTGCTTGCGGTCATCAGCGTTGAAGGGCGTCCAGACCGTATCAGAGAAGGTCGCGTGCTCAATGTCAGCCACGAGGATGGAAAGCGTCCGAGCGGGCTTCTGAACGAGCATACGCACCGTGTTCAGCAAATGCGGCGTCTCCATGTTGCCCACGGGGACAGCCTCGCCGACGCCGGTGATCCAAACGCCGGAATAGTCAAAACGGGTTTTCATATTTGCCTCCTTTGTGTCCTTGCCGGGCAGGCGGTCACTGTGTAGCCGCCTGCCCAGCGCTGTGGTTTACATGGGCTGACCGGTGATGGGGTTGATCTGGCCGGGAGTGTAACCGGCCTGCGGCTGAACGCCGCCAGCGGGATAACCGCCGTAGCTGGGGACAGGCGTTGCGGGCATGGCCGCGCCATACTGGCCGGTAGCGTAGCCCTGTGCGGGGGTCGTCTGCGCGCCGCCAACACCGGCGAACTCAGCGGCGGTAACAACGGAGTTGCTGAGCGGTTCGCCGTCGCGGGTCTTCATCACGGCACGCAGGCCGCAGCCGACACCGCGCTTGCCAGCGGAGTTGTAGGCATAGAAGTTGATGGACACGCGGGCGTACATACCGCTGTAGATGTCCGTGGGGGCCAGTTCGCAGTTCACGTTGTCCGCGCCGCAGACATAGGGCTTGTTCTTACTGGATGCGGTCACTACCCAGCAGCCACGGCATTCCTCGCCAAAAGGCTCGCCGCTGGGGCGAACACCATCGCCATCATGGACAACGGATTCGATGCGAGCGGGGCGGACGCCGTTCCACTTGGCGTTGACGCCGACCTCAGCAGCGGCGTTCATGGCCGCGTCAAGCTCCTGCTTGATAGTCGGGTTGGACTTGGGGATCAGCAGCGTGACGCTGAACTTCGGGTCGCCCACGCCGTTCTGCGGCGCACGAGCGGTCACGAGGTTGCAGTAGGACAGGCGGCATTCGGGGGTGAGAACTCTTTTCGGGTCATTCTGATACATGGTTTAATTCCTCCATAAAATTCATTCGGTTCAATATGTTCAGTCCTGCATCCGCAGGTGGGATCAAAGGTTTTTGTAGATCGCGTTGAAGGCGTTTCGGGTTACGGATTTGAGCGCGTTACGGTTCAGGCGGGGCGCTTCCAGCAGCTCCATAATGGCAGTGAAGGATTCGCAGGCGTCGCGGCACATATCCAGATAGCCGTCCGCGTTGCCCTCATAATCCTTGACCAGCTCCTGCTGCTCTTGGATTTCTTCCTTCAGCTCCGCAATGCAATCCCGGAAGCAGCGGGCGACGTCATCTCCGAGCTTTTCGCGCAGCAGCCGTTCGAGGAACACGTCCTTGTCCTCGAAAATGACCTCCATGCTGCCGTCATTGAGATATACCGTTTCAGCCATCGGACGCACCCGCAAACTCAGCAGCACCAACGCAATAGGCTTCGCGGCGGTCGCTTGCCAGCGCAAGTGTAGGTTTGCCCTTCGGCTTCATGACGCAATCAGAAAGCAGCGCCGAGAAGGTCTTCTTGCCGAGCATCTTTTCCAGCTCTGAGAGGGTCTTCGGCTTGCGGTCGTAGATCAGCGCCTCGTCATACCCGGCGTCGATCAGCTTCTGGACAGCGGCGTCAACATCCGTGAAGGCACGGTTGCTGCGGCCCTCCACCAGCTTCCAGCCGGGGATTTCGCCGCCGTCAAGCATTGCGCCGGTGGCGTAGTCCTGAAGGTCCTTGTACCACTGCACCAGACCTTCGGCTTGAATCAGCAGGTCGCCAACTTCGGCGTCCGACAGGCACGGATTTTTTCCGATCTCCCGGCTACCGTTCGCAGGAGTGAGATTCTTGAAATCCTCAAAGCCGGTGAAGAACGCGGCTCTTGCGGCACATTGCGCCTTGCCCTTGCAGAATCGGCAGTGCTCACCGGGGCAGAAGGTTCCGGGGCCGTCGTAGGCTTCCTTTGCAAGGGGCTTGATACTCTCGCCCCATGCAAGCAGATCATCCACGCTGAGGGCGTCCTCGCTGGCCTCCTGCGACAAGCGGGGCTGACAGATACCCATTGATACTCGCTTGATTTGATCGCCGTAGATAGGCCCGTAGAGCCTCAGAGCGCCCAGCGCGTACAGCCGCATTTGTGGGTTGTTTTCAGCCGATACGGGTACGCCCTTGCCATGCTTGTAGTCGGTGATATGCAGCGTGTCGCCGCCGATCATGATACAGTCGCAGGTGCCGAAACCGTCCGGGACATAGGCCGTGAGATCGACCTTGACCTCCATTGCCACATGGGGCGGCGTAGCGTACTGCATGGCCTTCTCTGTGAGATAATCCACATACGCTTCGGCGGTCCGCAGCATCTCGTCAGAGTACAGCGGGCGGGCTTGCAGCTTCTTCATCTCAGAATTGAATTTGCGCGTGGACAGGACGGTGAATTTCTTGCGAGCGTACAGCTCGCAGATGGCGTGTGCCAGAGTGCCTTCCTCCGCATAGGAGCTTGTCCCATCTGGGAAGTTTTCCTCGAAATGCGGTGCCGCCGTACAAGCCAGCCAGCGGTGGGCGCTGGATGCGCTCAGAAGGGCGTGTTGTCTGGGGGTAGGCATTGTCCCACCTCCCGTTAAAGCTGCGCTCCGAGGGCTTTCAGCTCAGCACCAAAGGCGCTGTATGCCTCCTTCGGCAGCTGCGTCACGGCCTGCACACCGAACTTGCCCAGCAGGGCGAGGAGCTGCGGCATCTTGCCCGCGTCGATCAGCGCCGCACCCGCGCGGCTCAGCGCCTCCACGGTGTAGCTCTCAACCGGAGCGGCGACCGGCGCAGTCGGGGCAGCAATCGTCGGTGCAGTCGGCTGAACAGGGGTGGGTGCAACAGTGCCGGTAGTTGGCGCAGGCTGAACAGGTGTCGTAGGGTTTACGGCGGGGGCAGCGGGAGCGTCGGAAAAATCAACGTTGACAATGCCTGCGTTGTCGATGTGGTGGTTGTTCCCTCCGTACTGATGGCAGACGAATTCGGGCTGCTTGCCGATGGCACCGGCCAGCGCGTTCAGCGCTTCCGGCAATCCGGGAATTTCGATGGTCATTTTGATCTCAAACATGATTTGCCTCCTAAATGTTCTTCAGATCGTCGATGATTTGTTGCCAGCTTTCAGAAACGTTCAAGACGTGCCTTGAGTATTGACTTGAGTAGTAGCCTTGCTGCCAGAGCTTCGCAGCGCCGCCCTCGCCACAGTTATAGGCCATGAGGGCTTTGTGCTGGTCGCCGTACTTGTCCAGCAGCTCACCGATCAGGAGGACACCGGCAACAATGTTGCCCTCATAGTCGGTGGGTTCGATCCCAAGTCCGCGCAGGCGATCATAGTTAATCGGATGGACTTGCATCAGGCCCCAGCAGGTGCCGTTGTCTGCATCGAGGTTGAAGCTGCTTTCGCATTCCGCGATTGCCAGCGCCAGTGCGTAGGGAACGCCGTAGTCCTCACACGCCTGCTGCATTACCTCTTGAAGCTCGTAGCTCAGCGGAATGTCGTCACTGTGTAGGAATCTCTGCCCTTCTGTCTCCTGCGGTACGGTTTCCGGCTCTGTGACCGGCTCGTCCGGTGTGGAGGCGGTAGGGGCTTCGGTTTCCGGCACGGACGTTTCAGCCGTGGGAGCGGGTGCGGTTTCCTCCGGTGCGGGCGCTGCGCCTGACGCGCAGTTGACGGCAAGGATCGTGATTACGACCGCCTCCAATACTGCCAGCACAAAGAGGCCAAGAGCGATACGGCGCAGCCTATTGAACTGCTGGTGCTGCCGTCTGCGTGTCGTCGTCATAGAACTTGCCTTCCTCTCTGCATTTTTGTAGCCACGCTTCGTAGCGGCGCAAATTCTCCGGATCGGAGTAAAACCGCTCAATGCCCGCAAGCAGCGTCCGGCAGAGAATGTCCATTTGTACCCGCGGAATCTGCGTGCAGTCGATTTTGACGTTGGCCATGATGCTTTCCTCGTTTCTTACTGATTAACTGTGGGTTCGCTTGCCTGCCGCTGCTCAAGGCGTTCAAGCGCATCAATGATGCGCTGCTGGGTCGTGGCGTTGCCCTTCTTGTTGTGGAGAACAGCGGACAGATACGAGTTCGTCAGCCCTGCTTCATCGGCGAGCTGCTTGCCCGTAATTGCCGCCATGTGCATACGCCCAACCACTTCAGCGGTCCAGTCGAAATTCAAATTTTCACCTCCAAGTTCAAATATTTTTGCAAAAGGAGTTGAAATATTTGCACTGTTGTGGTATCATAGAAAAGGTGTGTATCTGATACCCTTTCGACGGCTTCCTCCGTGCCAGCGGAGGGGGCTTGCCATGCTATGGCCGTCGTTCGTTCAAATATTTGCTCCACGCTTTACATTATAGAGCAATCATTTGAACTTGTCAAGGGGGTTGGAGCAAATATTTGAATTTTCCTCGGAGGCAATATGTTTTACGATGTGTTCAAAAAGCTCTGTGATGATCGGGGCATCAATCCGACGCGCGCAAGTGTAGAGATCGGCTTCAGCCGTGGCAGCGTGTCTTACTGGAAGAAGCGCTATTTGGAGGGATTCGACGCAAAGCCCGATTCTTACACCGCTGAAAAGATTGCGGACTATTTTGACGTTTCAGTGGATTACCTGCTGGGAAGAACAGACGATCCGATTGACTACGACAAAAACGGGGACGCACTTGCAGAAATCCCGCTAACCTATGTTGAGGCAGCGAACGGTGATATGAAAAAAGCTCGACAAATGATGCTTGCCGTCGATGCTGACGCGCTGCGGGAGCGTGACGCCATGCCAGAGGTGTATCGTCAGTACCTGAAGCTGGACGAAATCGACCGTGCGAAGGTTGAAGCATATATCACCGGTCTGCTGTCGTCCGATAAATACCAGACGGTCGCTAAAGCAAAGAATGCCTGATACGACGTGAGGGAAAAATCATCTACGTCGATTTCAAACGCTTTATGAGGTGAAGGGAGGTCGTGGTCATGGATGGACACGATTACGAATATCTGGTCGCAAAGTACCTTCGCGGGCACGGCTACACCGGCGTTAAGGTGACAAAGGGATCAGGTGATTTTGGCGTCGATGTTACGGCCCACAAAGCCGGGCACAAATACACCGTACAGTGCAAATACTACTCAAGCCCTGTGAGCCTCGGCGCGATACAGGAAGCAGTAGCCGGAAAAGCGCTCTACAACTGCGACCGTGCAATGGTTGTCACCAACAGCACATTCACAAAAGCCGCACGCGAGTTGGCAAATGCGAATAACGTCCTTTTGCTGGAAAACGTCCGCAGCGCAGGAGCCTTCCGTTTCTCACAGTTGCCGAAGGGCGTGAGAATTTTTCTGCTCGGCGCGTATCTGTTCGCGGCATCTGCTGCCTTTGTTGCCATGCTGGACATAAACAAAGAGCAACCCTTCTGGACAGCGGTGTATAACGTGGTAACAACGATGACATTCATGCTGTTCCCGCTGTGGATAGGCCCTGCAATTCGTGGTGTCAAAAAGTTGTTTCAGCTGATTTTCATTAAGGGCAAAATTAGAAAAGTTGAATCGACGCTCAATCAAATGACAGTTTCCACGCAATCGGTACAGCCCAAAATTAACGCTTCTGCATTACAGCCATTTCTGCCTATTGAAGTTCGTGACAATCGAGACGAATTCGCAAACAATCTGTCCGAATTATCAGTGCTTACAACATCCGCAATTCAGCGCAAATGTAAATGCGGAAACAACTGTGCATATGCGGTTCTTCAAAGCCTACAGGTCTATGGACTGGTTCGAGAGATTCGGCAATTCACATACGAATGGACAGAAAAAGCCCTCCTGCTGGGTGCAGAAGGACGTGACGGGTAACAGATATGTCGATAGATATTAAATGGCAGGTGCCAATGGCAAAGCCGGAGGTCAGCGAACTGGCCGTCGTATATGCTCGGTATTCAAGCCACAGTCAAGGAGAACAGTCCATCGAAGGGCAGCTCTCCAACGCAAGGGACTACGCCGCCGCGCACGGCTACACCATCGTGCATGAATACGTTGACAGGGCAAAGAGCGGTCGGACGGATAACCGTGCCGAGTTCCAGCAGATGCTGAAGGACACGGCCAAGCGGCAGTTTTCGGTTATCATCCTCTGGAAGGTTGACCGCTTCGGGCGTAACCGTGAGGAGATCGCCATAAACAAGATGAAGTGCCGCAAGAACGGCGTGCGCGTCGAGTATGTGGCGGAAACCATCCCGGACAGCCCGGAGGGCGTAATCCTTGAAAGTGTGCTGGAAGGCTTCGCGGAGTATTACAGCCTACAGCTTTCGCAGAACATCCGCCGTGGCCGTGCTGAGAGCGCCGAGAAGTGCCAGTCGTTGGGCGGAAACCGCCCGCTGGGGTACAAGACCGGACCGGACAAAAAGTTCGTCATAGACGAAAATACCGCGCCCACAGTGAAAATGATCTTCACCATGTACGCGGACGGCAAGACGGTTACAGAAATCGTTGACAAGCTGAACGAAATGGGCCTGCGGACGTTGCGCGGCGGACCCTTCACCAAGAACAGCTTGCATTCGATCCTGAAGAACAAGAAGTACATTGGCGTTTACGAATACCAAGGCCGCGAGATCAAGGACGGCGTGCCCCGGATTATCGAGGACGACGTGTTTAACAAAGTGCAGGAAATGCTGAAGATCAACAAGCGAGCACCGGCGAAAACATGGTCGCGTGCCGACTACATTCTCACGGACAAGCTGTTCTGCGGCAAGTGCGGTGCTCTGATGTTCGGCGAGAGCGGCACCAGTAAAACCGGCGCAAAGCATAATTATTACATCTGCTCCAACAAGAAGCGCTTCCGCTCCTGCGATAAGAAGGCCGTGCGGCAGGCCGACATTGAGGACGCCGTGCTCAATGCGACCCACGAGCTGCTGCAAGACGACGAGCTGCTGGACTACATCGTTGACCGCACATGGGAGTATTACCTTGCACAGGACAACAGTCAAGAGGAGCTACGGAACCTTCAGCGGCAGCTTGCACAGACTGACACCGCCATATCAAACCTCATTCGGGCCATTGAGGCCGGAATACTGACTGAGGAAACCAAGAAACGCATGGACGAGCTGACGCAGCAGAAAGCCGACCTGAAGGCGTCCATTGCTGACAGGGAGATTGCCCGTGGTTTCCACCTGCAAAAATCCCATATCGCATTTTATCTTCGCAGCTTGCGTGATGCTGACTGGTCGGACAAAGAGGCACAAAAGCGCCTGATCCAGACCTTCGTGAACGCGGTATTCGTTTACGACGACCACATAACGCTGACGTACAACTTCAGCGGAGATAAAAGCACCATCACACTGCGTGATATGCAGCGTTTTGAAGACGGGGAGGAGTTCGGATGCCGTGCGTCTCGCTCCACCATGATGTGGAGACAAAAAATGTCTCCTGCGAAAAGCCCGAATATATCGGGCTTTTTTGCTGCCCAAACGGCGATTTTTCTCTGTACCAAAACACAGATGCAAAATCGACGTTTTCCCTAATGAAGTACGCAGTAACAGTGCTCCGCTGCGGTATGGCCCTGACAGTCCAGGCGGCCCCACAGCCGCCCCAACCAGCACATAGAGGCCGACTCTGTTTCAGCGGACGGCTGCTGAGCTGGGCATCCGGCATAAGCTGATTCGCCCGTATACCCCGCGGCACAACGGCAAGGGGGAGCGCAGCCACCGCGAGGACCAGAAACGATTCTATTCCTGCCACGCATTCTATTCTCTGGACGATTTCGCAAAGCAGCTTGCGGTCCACAACCGCCGCTCCAACAACTTCCCCATGAGGCCCCTCCTCTGATGCTCTCCCAACGAGTTCGCCGTCCAATCTGTTTGACAAACCTACATTTCGTGCAAATTCCCCGCTGGGACCGTCCCGTCTCCCGGCGGGTTGCGGCCCGGGGCAAAAAGAGGGTTGACAAACTGCCGCAGCGGTGGTAGAGTACGGATAATACAAAAACCGATGAGTAAGAGGAGTACCCGCAGGGGATCCTTTCAGAGAGCCGCCGGTGGTGGGATGGCGGCAGGGGAAGCTGCGGCGAATGGACTTTACGAGGGCGGGGAGAAAGCCATCACGGCCTGTAATACCCGACGGCATCCGCGGCCGTTATCCCGGCGGAGCGCATGATGGTGCGCGCAGAGTGGGCGCTTTAGCGCCAATGTGGGTGGTACCGCAGGTTTTTATGTTCACAAGCAGCCTGTCCCACGGAGAAGATTCCGTGGGACAGGCGTTTTTTATTTTTTGAAAGGAGTAAACAGCATGAAGGACATCCCCTACAAGATCTACCTCACCGAGGAGGAAATGCCCCGGTATTGGTACAATGTTCGGGCCGATATGAAGACGAAGCCCGCGCCGCTGCTGAACCCCGCCACTCTGCGTCCCATGACCCAGGCGGAGCTGGAGCAGGTGTTCTGCCGGGAGCTGGCAGCCCAGGAGCTGGACGACCGGACACCCTATATCGAAATCCCCCGGGAGGTCCGTAATTTTTACCGGATGTACCGTCCCTCCCCGCTGGTTCGGGCCTATTGTCTGGAGGAAAAGCTCCGGACTCCGGCAAAGATCTACTACAAGTTCGAGGGCAGCAACACCTCCGGCTCCCACAAGCTCAATTCCGCCATCGCCCAGGCTTATTACGCCAAAAAGCAGGGTCTGCGCGGCGTCACCACGGAGACGGGAGCCGGCCAGTGGGGCACGGCCCTGAGCATGGCCTGCGCCTACCTGGGGCTTGACTGCCGTGTGTTCATGGTAAAGTGCTCCTATGAGCAGAAGCCCTTCCGCCGGGAGGTCATGCGTACCTACGGTGCCTGCGTTACCCCCTCCCCCTCGGATACCACCCAGGTGGGCCGGGATATCCTGCGCCGGTTTCCGGAGACCACCGGCTCCCTGGGCTGCGCCATCAGCGAGGCAGTGGAATACGCCGCCGGCCGACAGGACTACCGCTATGTGCTGGGCAGCGTGCTCAACCAGGTGCTGCTGCACCAGAGCGTTATTGGTCTGGAGACAAAGCTGGCCCTGGATAAATACGGCGTACATCCGGACATAATCATCGGCTGCGCCGGAGGCGGGTCCAATCTGGGGGGACTCATCGCCCCCTTTGTGGGGGAAATGCTCCGGGGTGAGGCCCGGTATGAGATCATCGCCGTGGAGCCCGCCTCCTGCCCCAGTCTGACCCGAGGCCGGTTCCGCTACGATTTCTGCGACACCGGTAGGATATGCCCCCTGGCGAAAATGTACACCTTGGGCAGCGGCTTCATTCCCGCCGCCAACCACGCCGGTGGCCTGCGGTACCACGGCATGAGCAGTACTCTGTCCCAGCTGTACGCCGACGGGTATCTCACCGCCCGCAGCGTGGAGCAGACGGCGGTATTCCAGGCAGCAGAGGCGTTTGCCCGGTGCGAAGGCATCCTGCCTGCACCGGAGAGCAGTCACGCTATCCGTGCAGCCATAGACGAGGCCATCCGCTGCCGGGAAGCCGGCCTGGAAAAGACCATTCTGTTCGGCCTCACCGGCACCGGTTACTTCGATATGGCGGCCTACGGCCAGTACAACGATGGCCGGATGACCGACCACGTCCCCTCGGAGGAGGAGCTGCAGCGGGGTTTTGCCTCCATTCCCCGCTTCCCCGGCAACCTGTAGCCAAACCCCGAAGCACGCCCTCCGGCCTCAGCCGGAGGGCGTGCTTCCCGATCCGTCTTATTCATTCTCCGGCGGTTATTTTCCCTGGGTGATCTGCTCACACAGCCACTGGGAGAAGAAATAAGCGTATTTGCCATAGGGGTGGACGCCGTCGCCGGTGTATTCCGGCAGCATGAAGCCGTCGCTGCCGCAGAACAACTCGTCCGAGTCCAGGCAGCGGATGCTGCCGCCGTCGGCCAGGTCCGCAAAGCCCTTGTTCACCGCCGTCAGGCGGCTGTGGGCAAAGCTGGGATTCCCAGCGGCAATGTCGGCGGTGACGCCGTAAACCTTCAGAATGTAAATGGTGGCGTTGGGCTGGAGCTGGCGCAGCTGGTCCAGGTCCTCCTGATAGGCGTCGAACAGGTTCCCCAGAGGATACCCGGCCTCGTTGAGGCCCAGCATGATGAAAATATGGCTGTACTCCCGGGAACGCAGCAGCGACGCCAGGTCCGTGGCGCCGAAGTCCTTGTCGGAGGCGGTAGTGGAGAACATCTTGAACACCGTCATGCCCACGTCGGCGAAATAGTCGGCATTGCCCAGCCGGGCATAGTTGGCCACGTTCACCATCCGGGAGTCGCCGATGAACAGCGCATCGTCGAAAAAGCTCTCGTCCTGGCCGTACACGGCGTTGGTGACCACCACCGGGGGCTGGGGCTCCGGCTCCGGTTCGGGGTCCGGTTCAGGCTCCGGCTCCGGTGCCGGTTCGGGGTCCGGCTGGGGGTCCGGCGCAGGCGCGTTTTTAGCCGCCAGCATCCGCTGCCAGTCCGTGTCGTCCCGCAGCATCAGAAACGGCACCGCCACGGCCCATTTGTCGTCGTAGCCTCCCACATATTTTTGCAGTTGCCCCTTCATCACCAGGCCGCACACGGCGGCGGCGATGCCGGTGACCACCAGGATAAAAGCCAGCGCCAAGGGGCGGAGGTTGTGGATATGCTTCATGAGAATTGCCCCCTTAGAACGAGAAGTACAGAAACGGATCGTTGGTGGCCACGGACATGCAGTATACGCAGGCCCAGAACAGCACCGCCAGGATCACCGTGCCCAGCCAGGAGCTGCGAATGCGGTTCCACAGCTTCTCCGGCCCCGGAGTGGAGAACACGATGCCCAGCACCAGCAGCCACCAATACTGTTTGCCGTATTGCAGCCAGTCCCCGGCGTTGACGGCCACCCCCCGGGACACGATGGGGAACAGGCGGCCCAGGTACACGCCGATGCGGCCCACCGACGGGATGGCGAACAGCAGCCAGCTCAGGGGGATCATCAGCACCATGTAGACCCGGGACAGCACCCGGCTCTTATCCAGCACCCGGTCCCAGCCTGCCCGCTCCAGAGCGATGAGGACAAACAGAAACAGGCCCCACAGCAGGAAATTCAGAGTGCTGCCGTGCCACAGGCCCGTCAGGACCCATACCGCCAACAGGTTCAGATACGTCCGGGCTTTGCCCTCCCGGCTGCCGCCCAGGGGAATGTATACATAATCCCGGAACCAGGAGCTGAGGCTGATGTGCCACCGGCGCCAGAAGTCCCGCATGGACCGGGCAGCATAGGGATGCTCGAAGTTCCGGGGCAGGCGGAAGCCCAGCATCCGGCCCAGCCCCAGAGCCATCCAGGAATAGCCGCAGAAGTCCAGATACAATTGCAGGGAATAGGCTGCGATGCCCATCCATGCCAGAGGCGTGGACACGCTCTCGTAGCCGATATTGCCCACCTGACGCCACAGGCCGCCGATCTGGTTGGCCAGCAGCACCTTCATGGACAGACCCAGCACGAAGTCCCGCAGTCCGCTGTCGAAATCCTCCAGACCGGGCCGGGGCGGGGCGGACAGCTGCTCCTGCAGGGACAGCGGGTCCATCAGAGGGCCGGACAGCAGCTTGGGAAACAGCAGCACGCCGGTGAAAAACAGCAGGGGCTTCGTCTCCGCCGTCACCCGGCCCCGGTACACGTCGATGAGATACGCCGCCAGCTGGAAGGAATAGAAGCTGATGGCCAGGGGCAGCGTCACTCCCAGACCCAGGAGCCCCGCATATTTGAAGAAGAACAGGCAGCCGAACAGGGCCGCCAGGCCCAGCACCAGCAGCCCCCGGCTTTTCCGGGGCTGCATCCCCCGGCCCAGGAAATATACCAGCGCCGCCAGGCCCAGCAGCGGAGCCAGGCACCAGGGCCTTTTCCACACGCCGATGACGTAGAACACCAGGCTCCCCAGACACAGCAGCGCCGCCCGCCAGCGGGCGGGGACCAGATAAAACGCCGCCAGAAACAGCGGCAGAAACGCGAAAACAAATGCAAGCGTATTAAATCCCATGATGGTTTTCCTCTTTTTATCTTCGCAGGGCCGCAGCCCCGGCTGAACTCACAGAGCATATTATAAGGCTGGGCCGGAGAAAATGTCCAGTTAAAAGGCGGAAACAAAATATTACAAATTATGACAAAACCAACTGCGGAGGCCGTGGGGAAAGGCACGGAAAAGTTGCGGTTGACTTTTTCGGAAAATACGCTAAGATGGAGGGTAGAAAGGACACGCGATTCTGTCAAAATTGTAGGAGGTCACCAGATATGAAATTTTCCAGCAAGGTCCAGAAATGCGGCCTGTCCCCTATGCGGAAGTTCCACCCCTACGCCGTGGCGGCCCAGGCCAAGGGCCGGAGAATCTATCACCTGAACATCGGCCAGCCGGACATCGAGACGCCCAAGGCGTATTTTGAGGCCGTGCGGCATTTTGACCTGCCGGTGCTGGAATATGCCCCCTCCCCCGGTATGCCGGTGCTGGTGGAGGCCATTCAGAAATATTACGACAAGCTGGACATGCACTTCGACGCCGGGGATATCCTCATCACCAACGGCGGCTCCGAGGCGCTGCAGATCGCCTTCAACTGCATCCTGGACGACGGCGACGAGGTTCTGATTCCCGAGCCCTTCTATCCCAACTACAACACCATGGTCCGCACCTGCGGCGCGTCCATCCACCCCATTCCCACCAGTCCCCGCGAGGGCTACCGCTATGCCGACCGGGCCCGGGTGGAGGCGGAGATCAACCAGCATACCCGGGCCATCGTATGCACCAATCCCGGCAACCCCACCGGCGTGGTGCTGACGCCGGAGGAAATGCGGATGCTGGTGGACGTGGCCAAGGCCCACGACCTGTTCATCATCGGCGACGAGGCGTACCGGGAGTTCGTCTACGCCGGGGAGCCGCTGCAATCCCTGGGCCAGTTCCCGGACGCGGCGGAAAACGTCATCGTCATCGACACCGTATCCAAGCGGTTCTCTGCCTGCGGCGCCCGCATCGGTTGCCTCATCACCCGCAACCGGGAGCTGATGGCCCACGCCATGAAGTATGCCCAGTGCCGCCTGTCGGTGCCCACCCTGGACCAGGTGGCCTCCGCCGCCCTGTACGACGTGGGCCCGGAGTATTTTGCCGCCGTGCGGGAGGAGTATAAGCGCCGCCGGGATACGGTGATGCAGAAGCTCCAGGCCATCCCCGGCGTCATCTGCGAGTGTCCCAAGGGGGCGTTCTATGTCATGGCCCACCTGCCGGTGGACGATGCCGACACCTTCCAGCGCTGGCTGCTGGAGGAGTTCGAGGACAACGGCGACACCGTGATGTTCGCTCCGGGCGAGCCCTTCTATGCCACCCCGGGCCGGGGCCGCAGCGAGATCCGCATTGCCTATGTGCTGAAGCAGGCGGATCTGGAGCGGGCTATGGACCTGCTGGCCCTGGGCATCCGGCGCTACAACGCCCGGTAAAAAGCGTGTCAGAAAAAACACCACGAAAGGGAGGACCACATCGTGACAAGAGACGAGCTATGCCAGGCCGCTGTGGCCATGCTGGACCGGGCCTATATCCCCTATTCCCACTTCCCGGTGGGGGCGGCTCTGGAGTGTGCCGACGGAACGGTGTTTACCGGCTGCAACATTGAAAACGCCGCCTACGGCTGCACCATCTGCGCCGAGCGCACCGCCATCTTCAAGGCCGTCAGCGAGGGGCACCGGGACTTTGTGCGCATCGTCATCGCCGGACGGAGCGAGGACTACTGCGTGCCCTGCGGCTCCTGCCGCCAGGTGATGATGGAGTTTGCCCCGGAGATGGAGGTCATCTGTCTCAACGGCCGGGGCCAGGCCAAGAGCTTCCGGCTGCGGGAGCTGCTGCCCTACGGCTTCGACCAGAGCTGGCTGTAAAAAAATCATCGCGCGCCGCCGGTCTGCGCTTTCCGCGCAGGCCGGCGGTTTGTTTTCCCTTTTCTTCGGGTTCCGGCATTTTTTGCGCCATGTTCCTGTTAACATAATTATGTGGAAAACCCTGTGGATAATGTGCAAAACCCTTGCGGATACCGGATACCGGCCCGGTTGCAAAAGAATTATGGGGACCTGGCCTGCGTAACTTTTTGACCCGGCAAAACATTTTTGCCCCGTCCGGCGGCGGCACTTGCCAGACGGGAAGTTTTGCGTTACAATAGATTGTATAATCGGAGTTTTGGCGGCCTTGACCGCCGGAGGGAATCTATGGCCAAGAAAAAAGTATACGACAACGACAGCATATCCAGCCTGAAGGGTGCGGACCGGGTCCGGAAACGGCCCGGCGTCATTTTCGGCTCCGACGGGCTGGAGGGCTGCGAGCATGCGGTGTTTGAGATCATGTCCAACGCCATCGACGAGGCCCGGGCGGGCTTCGGGCGGCTCATCACCGTGACCCGCTTCCTGGACAAGTCCATCCAGGTGGAGGACCAGGGCCGGGGCTGTCCCGTGGACTGGAACGAAAAGGAGGGGCGGTACAACTGGGAGCTGGTGTTCTGCGAGATGTACGCCGGCGGCAAATACGACCCCACCGGGGAAAACTATGAGTTCTCCCTGGGCCTGAACGGCCTGGGCTCCTGCGCCACTCAGTATGCCAGCCGCTACATGGACGTCACCGTCTGCCGGGACGGAAACGAGTATAAGCTCCACTTCCGGCGGGGCGAGATCGCGGGCCAGATGGAGGTCACGCCCCTGACCCGGAGGAAAACCGGCACCACCATTCGCTGGCTGCCGGACCTGGAGGTGTTCACCGACATCGACATCCCCCTGGACTATTACCGGGATGTGATGAAGCGGCAGGCGGTGGTCAATGCCGGGGTCACGTTCCGGCTGCGCAGCGAGGTATCTGCCGGAAGGTTCGACACCCAGGACTTTCTGTATGAAAACGGCATCCGGGACTATATTGCCGAGCTGGCCGGGGAAGACCCCATCACCGAGCCCGTGTGCTGGGAGGCGGAGCGACAGGGCCGGGACCGGGCGGACAAGCCCGAGTATAAGGTGAAGCTGAACATTGCGTGGTGCTTTTCCAACCGGGTGCACCTGATGGAGCACTATCACAACTCCAGCTTCCTGGAGCACGGGGGCAGCCCCGACAAGGCCACCCGCCTGGCCTTTGTGGCGGCACTGGACAAATATCTCCGGGAGAACAACAAATATACCAAGGGCGAGAGCAAGATCACCTTCCCTGACGTGCAGGAGTGCCTGCTGCTGGTCAGCAGCAACTTTTCCACCCAGACCAGCTACGAGAACCAGACGAAAAAAGCCATCACCAACAAGTTCATCCAGGACGCCATGTCCGAGTTCCTGCGCCAGCAGCTGCAGGTATATTTCATCGAGAATCACGACGCCGCCGAGCGCATGGCAGCCCAGGTGCTTATCAACAAGCGCAGCCGGGAGACGGCGGAGCGTACCCGCCTGGGCACCAAAAAAAAGCTGACGGAGAAGATCGACATTGCCAACCGGGTGCAGAAGTTCGTGGACTGCCGCACCAAGGACGTGGACCGGCGGGAGATCTACATCGTGGAGGGCGACTCCGCTCTGGGCGCCTGCAAGCAGTCCCGGGACGCGGAGTTCCAGGGGCTGATGCCCGTCCGGGGCAAGATCCTCAACTGCCTGAAGGCGGACTATCCCCGGATCTTCAAAAGCGATGTGATTACGGACCTGATGAAGGTGCTGGGCTGCGGCGTGGAGGTGCAGGGTAAGGCGGCCAAGGAGCTGAACCAGTTCGACCTGGGCAGCCTCCGCTGGAGCAAGGTGGTCATCTGCACCGACGGCGATGTGGACGGCTTCCAGATCCGGACGCTGATTCTGACCATGCTGTACCGGCTGTGTCCCACCCTGATTCGGGAGGGGTACGTCTACATTGCGGAGACGCCGCTGTTTGAGATCACCTATAAGGAAAAGAGCGCGGAAAAGACGTGGTTTGCCTACTCCGAAAAGGAGAAGGCCGACATCGTCCGCCAGCTGGAGGGGAAGAAATTCACCGTCCAGCGATCCAAGGGACTGGGTGAAAACGACCCGGAGATGATGTGGCTGACCACCATGAACCCGGAGACCCGGCGGCTGGTGCGTGTGCTGCCCGACGAGGCGGAGGAGACTGCCCGGGTATTCGACCTGCTGCTGGGGGACAACCTCTCCGGCCGGAAGGACTATATCGCTGAAAACGGCTGTCGCTATCTGGATATGATCGACGTGAGCTGAGGGGGCGTATGGACAGATTTGATAAAGATATTTCATTTTTGGAAAGTGTTGACCGCGACCCGATGCTAAAAGAGCTGTGCCGCCAATATTCCATAGACAGCTTTGATGAAAAGTTTCGGGTAATAACCTTCCCAATAAGCGATTTAATTAAAAGGAACTATGAGGCAGGTTACTTTCTAAGCAATTACCCGTATGTGTTGTCACTGTATGGCGTGCGCGACGAGCAGATGGATAATTTGAGTACGGAAGAACTCCCATATTTAGCGACCCTTGCCTGTCTGACATGGCATTTTCGGCGCGACTACTTTTGCCAGGGAACGCTTACTTACCGCAGCATTGCGGAGGGGACCTTACTTCGACTGTTTTGCCATTTAAGGGAACTGTATAAAAAGAACCCAACGGTCTCCACTTTGGAAGAACTCCATCGGACAAAGTGCAGTTCGCTTCCGTGTCAGCCAGGTATTTACCGAGTGCTGGCCCCGGAAAAGCTACCCATTTCCTTTATTGAAGGCTCCGACAATTTGCGTGCAAAAGGTTATCCGGCGGCAATTTTGGAACAAAAATACGGCCAATGCACAGATAAAACCGTTTTGTACATCGGCAAGGCTAACGGACGCGGCGGCCTGCGGCAGCGAGTGCTGCAATACGTAAAATACGGCTGGGACACCGCTGTCAACCACAAGGGTGGGCGCGCCATTTGGCAGGTGAAGGACTATCCGCTCCTGCTGTTAGAGTACGAAGTCTGCGAAAATTGCGAGCAGAGGGAGCACGAGCTGTTGGCCGCTTATAAGAAGGAAAACGGCACCTATCCCTTGGCAAATTGGCGGGGGTAGGGAAGTGCATTTATCTGAAAATGAGGAGGATTCGTTATGTCTCTGCTGCATTTCACGGATATTCTGAAAAAGGCCGGATTGGACCCAGCGAGGGTGAAGCTTATTCGCCACTCGCTGTCAGATAAGGATTTTGCCAAGTGTTATTATGCCGGTCCCCAGATGGTCTGGGAATACACCCGCATCCAAAAGCCGAATTTCAGCAAAGATTACGACTACTGGTGCGTGTTCATCAGTGGAAAAAGCACCACCGCCCGTCTGTTTGCCTGCTATAAGGTCAACGGCTCCGTCCCGGCCACGCCCGACCTCAAACCGGCAGATTTTCCGCTGGAGGGACGCTTTGAAGGAAACCTTGCCTATTTTGATCTGGAACCCGTGGACTGTCTGCGGGAATTTGAGCATCGGCTGGTGATCGAGTGGGGCAAATCTGCTCTGTCGTGGCATCAGAAGGGCACCACGGAAAAGGACGTCCTGGCCATCGACTCCCCCGTCAAAAAACCGTTTATCGGCTATGACAAGGTCGTGCTTACTTATGCCGAGCTGAAGGAAGTTGTGGAAAACAAGGATGTTTACGAGCTGTGGCAGGCAGCCCTGTCTGCGGTGAATGCAGTATATCTGATCGTAGATACCAAGAGTGGGCAGCAGTATGTCGGCTCCGCCTACGGAAAGGACGGTCTGCTGGGCCGCTGGCGTGTTTACGCAGATTCCCTCCATGGGCATAACAAGCTGATGAAAGAGCTTATATGCGACCATCCCGACCGCTATCAGTATTTTCAGTTTTCTATCCTGCAAATTCTTCCTAAAACGCTGACGGATGACGAAGTCATCCATACGAAGAGCTTGTGGAAGGAAAAACTAAAGAGTATCCAATTTGGAATGAACGATAACTAAGGTGCGTAGGGGCGGACAGAGGCTCGCCCCTACGGATGCGCGGCGGCCCCTCACAATAACCCCACAACGAAAGGAACCCGTTTCCTATGGCAAAGAAGAAAACAGAACCCAAAGCCGTTCACCGGCCCGCAGACCCCAATGTGCTGGGACTGCGGGGGACGGTGGTGGAGCAGCCCATCACCCGGACTCTGGACGAAAACTATATGCCCTACGCCATGAGCGTCATCGTCTCCCGGGCCATTCCGGAGATCGACGGCTTCAAGCCCTCCCATCGCAAGCTGCTGTATACCATGTACAAAATGGGACTGCTCACCGGCGGACGCACCAAGTCCGCCAACATCGTGGGTCAGACCATGCGCCTGAACCCCCACGGCGACCAGGCCATTTACGAGACCATGGTGCGCCTGGCCAAGGGCAACGAATCCCTGCTGCACCCCTTCGTGGACAGCAAGGGCAACTTCGGCAAGGTGTACTCCCGGGACATGGCCTATGCCGCCAGCCGGTACACCGAGGCAAAGCTGGCCCCCATCTGCGCGGAGCTGTTCCGGGACCTGGACTGCGACGCCGTGGACTTTGTGGACAACTACGACAACTCCATGAAGGAGCCGTCCCTGCTGCCCACCACCTTCCCCAACGTGCTGGTGTCCGCCAACCAGGGCATCGCCGTGGGCATGGCGTCCCAGATCTGCGGCTTCAACCTGGGGGAGGTGTGCGACACCACCATCGCCCTGCTGAAAAACCCGGACCACGACGTGGCCTCCACACTGCTGGCTCCGGATTTCCCCACCGGGGGCCAGATCATCTGCGACCCGGCGGAGCTGCGGGAGCTGTACCGCACCGGCCGGGGCGGCGTGAAGGTCCGCTCCCGGTGGCGGTATGACAAGCAGGCAAACCTCATCGAAATCTATGAAATCCCCTACTCCACCTCCATCGAGGCCATTCTGGACAAGGTGGCGGAGCTCATCAAGGCCGGGAAAATCAGCGAGATCAGCGACATGCGGGACGAGACGGACCTGTCGGGCCTGAAGCTGGCCATCGACCTCAAGCGCGGCGCGGACCCGGAGAAGCTGATGACCAAGCTGTTCCGCCTGACGCCCCTGCAGGACACGGTCAGCTGCAATTTCAACATTCTCATCGCCGGGATGCCCCGGGTCATGGGCGTGGGGGAGATTCTGAACGAGTGGACGGCCTGGCGCACGGAGTGCGTGCGGCGGCGGGTGTATTTCGTACTGAACCGCAAAAAGGACAAGCTGCACCTGCTGCTGGGCCTGAAGCGCATCCTGCTGGACATCGACAAGGCCATCGCCATCATCCGGGAGACCGAGGAGGAGGCCGAGGTTATCCCCAACCTGATGATCGGCTTCGGCATCGACCAGGTCCAGGCGGAATATGTGGCGGAGATCAAGCTGCGGAATATCAACAAGGAGTATATCCTCAAGCGGGTCCAGGAGACCGAGGACCTGCAAAAGGAGATCGCCGACCTGGAGGACACCCTGCAAAAGCCTGCCCGGATCCGGAAGATCATCGTGGGCGAGCTGGAGCAGGTGCGCAAAAAGTACGCTGTGCCCCGGCGGACGGAGCTCCTCTACGGTCACGAGGTGGAGGAATACGTGGAGGACGACCAGCCGGAGGATTACCCCGTGACGGTGTTCCTGTCCCGGGAGGGGTACTTCAAGAAGATCACCCCCAAGTCCCTGCGCATGAGCGGGGAGCAGAAATACAAGGAGGGCGACGGCCTGCGCCAGCAGGCGGAGACCGGCAACAACGCCGAGATCATGTTCTTTACCGACCGGTGCCAGGTGTACAAGACCCGGGTGTCGGAGTTCGGCGACAGCAAGGCCAGCGTCCTGGGCGACTATCTGCCGGGCCGACTGGCCATGGACGAGGGCGAGCGGGTCATCTTCATGGTGCTGCCCGGGGACTATTCCGGGTGCCTGCTGTTTTTCTATGAAAACGGCAAGGCCGCCCGGGTGGAGCTGTCCGCCTATGCCACGGTGTCCAACCGCCGGAAGCTGACGGGGGCCTACTCCGACAAGAGCCCCCTGGTGAGCATCCTGCCCCTGCCGGAGGACCGGGAGCTGGCCCTTGCGTCCACAGAGCCCCGGGCCCTGCTGGTGCACACGTCCTTACTGGCCCCCAAGACCACCCGAAATGTCCAGGGCGTGGCGGTGATGACCCTGAAGCCCAAGTATCACCTGGACCGGGTGCTGCCAGCGGAGGAAAGCGGCATCGTGAACCTGGCCCGCTACCGCACCCGCACCATCCCTGCCGCCGGCGCCATCCTGAAGCCGGAGGACCGGGGCGAGGAGCAGCTGACGCTGCTGTAATGCGAAAATCGGGCGGTGCGCCGGGGACGCCGCCCCCTACGCACCATATAAAGTGTTTCCCGCCCCACGACCGATATCCCTGCGTTTTTCTATACAACAGAAAGAGAGGTGTCCCCTATGTCTGCTGCCAAAATTCTCAAGCGCTACGCGCTGATTACCGTGGCCTGCGGCCTGTATGCCCTGGGCTTCAACTGGTTCTTTGTGCCCAACCGCTTCACTGTGGGCGGGTTCACCGGCATTGCCCAGATCATCAACCACTTCCTGCCCATGCTGCCGGTAGGTATCGTGGCCCTGGTGCTGAACATCCCCCTGTTTATCCTGGGCTGGCGGAAGATCGGCCGTGATCTGCTGATCTCGTCCCTGTACGCCACCGCCGTCAGCTCCCTGATGATCGACGTGCTGGCCTCCCTGTATACCTTCCCGGCCATGGATCCCATTCTGGCCTGCATTTACGGGGGCATCGTGGTGGGCATCGGCTGCGGCATGCTGCTGCATGAGAGCGCCACCACCGGCGGCACGGAAATGGCCGCACGGCTCCTGAAGCTGAAGTTCCAGGGACTATCCATCGGCAACCTGTGTCTGGCGCTGGACGTGGCCGTGACCCTGGGCTATGCCCTGTGCTTCCGGGACCTGTCCCGGGCCATGTACGGCATTGTGGCCCTGTATATTCTGTCGCTGCTGATCGACCGGGTGGTGTACGGCCCCAACGCCGCCAAGGTGGCCTATATCATCAGCGAGCAGTATGAGGCCATCACCCGGGAGCTGCTGCAGCTGGACCGGGGCGTGACCCTGCTGGAGGGCAAGGGCGCCTGGAGCGGCAAGGACAAGCGCGTGATTCTGTGCGCCTTCGGCCGCCGCCAGATCATCCCCGTGAAGAAGCTGGTCCAGGCCGTGGATCCCAACGCCTTTGTCATCGTCTGCGACGCCCATGAAATTCTGGGCGAGGGCTTCGGCACCTATGACCCCACGGGCCTGTAACGGAGGGGCGGCCATGAGAAAAACCGTGCTGGCCGCCGTTCTGGCGGCGCTGACGCTGCTGCTCTCCGGGTGCGGCTCGCTTCTGGAGCGGGACTACAGCGTGGTCCGGCCCCACAGCTCCACCTACTACGAAAGCGAGGACCGGTCCGTTCTCCGGGCAGAAAGCTATCAGGACCTGGTGAACGACCTTCTTCTGCTGCTGACCGGCGGGGCCAAGGAGGGCACCGTCTGGCTGTATGCCGGGTCGGAGCCTATGGACGCCTCCGCCGCCGCAGAGCGGGCCTGCAAGGAGGTGCAGCAGGAGACGCCCCTGGGGGCCTATGCCGTGGAGTATCTGACCTATACCGTGGACGACAGCGCCCGGAACTACACGGCCATCCAGCTGACCATCGGCTATCGCCGGACCCCGGAGCAGATCGCCTCCATGGTGTATACCACCAGCATCTCCGCCCTGCACGACCTGCTGACCTCCGCCGCCCGCAGCGGGAGCGGCGAGCTGGTGGTGCAGGTGGGGTATTTTGACCACCAGGAGGAGCAGGTCCGGGCCATTGTGGACCAGGTGCAGGCCATGGAGGCCCCGGAGGAAAAGGAGCCCTGGACCGTGAACTTCTATCCCGAGGGCGGCGACGTGGGCATCATCGAGATCATCCTGAAAAAAAGCTGAAAAAAGCGGAACGCAGGGGTTGACAAATCCCGCCAGCCGGGTTATAATCTATCTTGCGTTTGCGGGCGTAGCTCATCTGGTAGAGCGCGACCTTGCCAAGGTCGAGGTAGCGAGTTCGAGCCTCGTCGCCCGCTCCAGAAAAGCACCATCTGAGAAGATGGTGCTTTCTTTTTTGCAGACAGCCCCGAGAACTCGCTGCCTCGACCTGCGCGCAGCGCGTGAAATCATACGAGGTGAGGCAGGGCTCCCGCGAATGGCAATGGCCATTCGTGGGATGCCGGGAAGCGAGTTCGAGCCTCGTCGCCCGCTCCAGAAAAGCACCATCTGAGAAGATGGTGCTTTCTTTTTTGCAGACAGCCCCGAGAACTGGCTGCCTCGACCTGCGCGCAGCGCGTGAAATCAGGGGCTCTTTGACAGACTGAGACGGCTGTTCCTTTGAAGAACAGCCGTCTTGTTTTTTGCTGATGGGGATGCACCGGAATATCATTTCTCAAACAGGTACAGGAGGTGCCTGTACCCCTCAGTCTCCATTCGGGGATCTGCCGTGGGCGCTGGGGTTCCCGGTCCGCACTTAGCCCTTGTCAGCGGACAGGGCCTTGTTGATGAGGCTGTTCAGAGACTCCATCTGGGATTTGTCGGTGATGGCGCCCACAATGGGATCGCCCACGATGTTGCCGCTGCGGTCCACCACATAGGTGGTGGGGTAGGCGAACACATTCTCCACAAACTTGCCGGCCTCGCCCTGGGCGGGGAAGTAGACATTGGGATAGGTGACGCCCTTCTTGGACAGAACGGACTTGGCCTCGGAGATGGCAGCCTCATCGCCGCCCAGGGTGAAGGAATTGATGCCGATGACACCGCCGCCCTTCTTGGTCAGCTCCTGATGCAGGGACTCCAGCTCGGACAGCTCGCCCACGCAGGGATTGCAGGTGGTGAACCAGAAATTCACCACGGTGACGGCGTTCTTGGAGAACAGGTCATCGCTCTTGACGGGGTTGCCGTTGAGGTCCTTGCCCTCGAAGGCGGGGAACTTCTGCGTCTTGTCGCCGTCGCCGGGGGTCGTGGGGCTGTCGGCAGGGATGCTGTCACCGTTGCCCGGGGCCTTGGGAGCCGCCTCGGGGAACTTGGCCTCAATGGCGGTCAGGGTGCGCTCGATCTCCCGGATCTTCTCGCCGCCCTGGCGCAGGAGCTTCAGCTCGTCGGCGGTAAACTTGTCCTTGGCGGATTCAATGGTGTCCAGCAGGAAATCACCGTAGTTCTTGCCGTCCTCCTGCATGGTCATGCCCTTGTCGGCAGACAGGAACACCTTCTCCCAAAGGGACTGGTTTTCCATCAGAATGGCATTCTCCTGGTCCATCAGAGCCTTGTACATAGCGGCCGCCTCCTGGGCGTTCTTGGGCTCGCTGTCGGACTTTGTCATGTCGTCACTGCCCTTTTTGCCGCAGGCGGCCAGGGACAGCACCAGCAGTGCTGCCAGCAGCAGGGTCAGCAGTTTCTTTGCGCTCATTTTGGTTCCTCCTAATTATTGTTGTTCGTTGGATTCCTGCGGCATTTCTGCCGCAGCAGGTTTATGTTCACCGTCGCCAAGGCCGTAGCGGAAGCTGACGGCATTGGTGGGACAGGCACGGATGCACATCCCACAGCGGATGCACTCGGTGTGGTTGGGTGTCTTGGTCACGTCTACATCCATCTTGCAGGCTTTGGCGCATTTCCCACAGGAGACGCACTTGCTTTTGTCCACCTTCATCTGGAACAGGGACACCTTATTCAGCAGGGCATAGAACGCTCCCAGCGGACAGAGCCACTTGCAGAAGGGACGGTAGAACACCACGCTCAGCACGATCACCGCCAGCAAGATGCCGAATTTCCATGTAAACAGGCTGCCCAGCGCCGCCCGGATGCCGGAATTGGCCAGGGACAGCGGGATGGCTCCCTCCAGGACCCCCTGTGGGCAGAGGTATTTACAGAAGAACGGGTCGCCCATGCCTACATCGTTCACCAGAAGCGCCGGCAGCAGAAAGACCATCACCAGCAGCACGGCGTACTTCAGGTATCTCAGAGGCCTGAGCCTCTTTGTGGAGAGCTTCTTCGTAGGAATCTTATGCAGCAGCTCCTGAAACCAGCCGAAGGGACACAGAAAGCCGCAGATAAAGCGTCCCAGCAGGACTCCCAGCAAAATGAGGAAACCTGTGATATAATAGGAGAAGCTGAACCTTGACGAGCCTACCACCGCCTGAAACGCCCCGATGGGACAGGCGCCGGAGGCCGCCGGGCAGGAGTAGCAGTTCAGCCCCGGCACACAGACGGTTTTCCCCGCGCCCTGATACAGTCCGCCCTTGAGAAAATTCGGCAGATGCAGGTTGGTCAGCAGCGTCGCTCCCGCCTGGATCCAGCCCCGGAAGCGGGACAGTACCTGAGATACGCCGCGTTTTTTCTTACCCAATGCCCACACACTCCAGACACAATTTGATTGCTTTGCTCAGCACCGTCGCTGCCTCGCCCCGCCAGACACCGAAGCACAGCATGGCGGCTCCCGCTGCCAGCAGGATCACCTGGGCCGCCGCCTTTTTTACATGGCTCATTTTTTTCACCCTTTCCGATTTTCTGCCCCTATCATAGCGCAGGGGAGTTAAAGTCCCTGTTAAGAAGAAAAATTTAACACAAACCTTATCTGTTTTTGCTATAATTAAGAACAACGTGAACATGAAGAAATGTAAAAGGAGGGCTCTCATGCACCTTTTGGTTATTGAAGACGAACGCGCCTTGTGCGAAACCATCGTCCGCAGCCTGCGGCGGCTGGCCTACAGCGTGGACTACTGCTACGATGGGGAGAAGGCTCTGGAGCTGCTGGGCGTGGAGCGCTACGATCTGGTAATTCTCGACCTGAACCTGCCGGGGAAGGACGGCATGACGGTGCTGCGAACCCTGCGGCAGACTGACCGGGATACGCGGGTGCTGATTCTCTCCGCCCGCAGCGAGGTGGAGGACAAGGTGGAGGGGCTGGACGCCGGGGCCAACGATTATCTGGCAAAGCCCTTTCATCTGGCGGAGCTGGAGGCCCGCATCCGCAGCCTGACCCTGCGGCAGTTTACGCAGCAGGGCGTACTGCTGACCTGCGGAGGTCTGCGTTTTGACACCCGCTCCCGCACCGCCGCCGTCAACGGGCAGACGCTGACGCTGACCCGCAAGGAGACGGGGATTTTAGAATATCTGATGGTGCATCAGGGGCGGCCGGTAAGTCAGGAGGAGCTGATGGAGCACGTCTGGGACAACAGCGTGGACAGCTTCAGCAACTCCATCCGGGTGCATATTTCCGCCCTGCGCAAAAAGCTCCGCGCCGCGCTGGGCTACGATCCCATCCGCAACCGCATCGGCGAGGGCTATCTGATGGGAGGCGATGAGGCGTGAAAAAGATTTCCCTGCAGTGGCGCATCACGCTGATGACTGTTCTGCTCATCGGCGTTACCTGCGTGGCTATGAATCTGCTGCTCTGCTCCTCCGGCGTGTACTATATGGACAAAATTGCGGACGCCCTGCAGGGCAGCGGCACGGTGATCCTGAATGAGGGCGAAGCAGCGAGCTTTGACCCGCAGCTCATAGCGCCCAACGAGGAGCTGACCATCGTCGTCAATGGGGCGCAGGGACGCTTCCGCACCACCAACTGGTATATCACGGCGGCGGTGACGATACTGAGCGGCATTCTTGCTTACTTCGTCAGCGGACGCGCTCTCAAGCCCCTGCGCAGCTTTGCTTCGCAGGTGGAGAAGGTGCAGCTGAACAATCTGGCGGATATGAGGATCGACGAAGATGTGCTTCCGGAGTTCAGACAGCTC
>ENA-ORNQ01000238-ORNQ01000238.1-human-gut-metagenome-genome-assembly--contig:-NODE-238-length-60817-cov-14.494635_pt1 | contig 60817 bp, 43 predicted proteins | sample MGYA00242116_ERZ509024 | MGnify/ENA primary metagenome ERZ509024 (study PRJEB26280, sample SAMEA2338697) | human gut metagenome | biome: human gut; feature: human-associated habitat; material: faeces...
TTTTCGTACTGTTTCCTGTTGGTCGAACCGGCTACATTTTCACGGCATAATATCGCTAGCAACTCTTCAATTGCAGGAATATCCGCCGAGGTGATAAGTGTGTCAGTTTTTATCCCATTCATAAGCTCTGTATCGTCCGTGTCAAAATGGACAAAGTGGTTAACATAACTTCCGCACAGAGTTTTGTAATGCTGTGTTGTTCCTTTGCTGTATAAAATGAGGCTGTCGGGAGAAACGGTTATTTCTTCGCCGTTTTGTATCAGAACAGCGGAGGTCTTGAAGATAACAAGAAGATCATCTCCCGAACCATCCGGTCTGTATATTTCAAAATCCCCTTTATGTCTTACGTTCTGACAGACTGTGTTTATAATTATCATATCATCACCTCAAAGTACGAATGGTTAGTATAATAATATTATAAGTCATTGCAATACCAAAGTCAATGACTTAAACTAATAATATAATAATTCAGTATGTGGCGGAGGTATAACATGAAAAAAATATCAATGGTAATAAATGCAGACGACAGGCTCGGACATATCTCTCCTGAGATATACGGACATTTTTCCGAGCATCTCGGAAGATGTATCTATAATGGTATATATGTGGGTGAAAATTCACCTATTCCGAATACAGACGGAATAAGGAATGATATCATCGAGGCGCTCAGAAATATAAAAGCTCCCGTTTTCCGCTGGCCCGGTGGCTGCTTTGCAGAAGAATATCACTGGCAGGACGGTATCGGCGAAAAATCTCAGCGCCGAAAGATCGTGAACACGAACTGGGGCGGAGTTACGGAGGATAATTCTTTTGGCACGCACGAATTTATGCGCTTCTGTGAGCTTGTTGGCTGCAAGCCTTATATAAACGGCAATGTCGGCAGCGGCAGTGTTCGTGAATTATCCGAATGGATAGAATATATGACCTCAGATGCGGAATCACCTCTCACAGAGCAGAGAAAAAAGAACGGCAGAGCCGAGCCGTGGAAACTCGAATATCTCGGTATCGGCAATGAAAACTGGGGCTGCGGAGGAAATATGCGTCCCGAATATTACGCCGACGTTTATAAAAGGTATCAGACATTCTGCCGCAATTATTCGGGAAACAGACTTTACAGAATAGCCTGCGGTTCAAGCTCTGCCGACTATAACTGGACAGAAGTCATGATGAAAAATCTTGACAGCAATAATGTTGATGCTATCGACCTGCATTATTATACGATGCCAGTATGGCCCGAAATGGAGTCTGCCACCGATTTTGATGATGAGCTTTATTATAAAACTATCGCTGCAGCGAACTTTTCCGATGAGCTTATCACAAGACATTCGGAGATAATGAACCGCTATGATCCCGAAAAGAAAATAGGACTTGTAATAGGAGAGTGGGGCTGTTGGCATAAGGTAGAAGAGGGTACGAACCCGGGATTTTTATATCAGCAGAATACAATGCGTGATGCTATCGTTGCTGCAATAGAGCTGAATGTTTTTAACAGACACAGCGACCGTGTTGTAATGGCAAACCTTGCGCAGGCGGTGAATGTTCTCCAATCGGTTATTCTTACAGAGGGCGATAAGATGATAAAAACGCCTACATATCACGTTTTCGACCTTTTTAAAACACACCAAAACAACGAGGCAGTTTACTGCTATACGCAGAACGAAAATATGTCGGAAGGTAAAAATGCTCCGATGATCTCGGTTTCCGCATCGGTGAACGAAAAGAGTATGACCGTTACCGCTGCAAACTGTTCGCTTACGGAAGAGGCTGCTGTTGAATGCAGCATTTTCGGATTTAAAGCATCATCGGTTTCTTGCAGGATACTTACAAACGAGGCGCACAGCTATAACGACTTCGACTGTCCCGACAGAGTGAGCATTACCGAGCATGCGGCAGTCATCAAGGACAATGTGTTAAAGCTGAATATTCCGCCTTGTGCTGTTGTGGAATGTGTTGTTGACTAAATATTGGGGCATATTCACAGTGCATTTCGTCTTTATAATAAAAATATAAGCATAAGAGCTGCGTTTCATTAAAGAAGCGCAGCTCTTTGTTTTATAAAACCATAATATGTTGGGCATTGTACTCGCAAAAAAATAATGCACAAAAGGGGCTTCTGTTGATAAAATGTGAATGTGTTCACATTTTGGGATTTTCTCCTTATGTGCTACAATTGGGCAAGGAGGAAACCAAAGGATTTGTCAACATGACAAAACCGCCGCAACCAAACTCGGTTGCGGCGGTAATTTTATCTGCTATGAATTATTGTTCTTGCTGTAATACTCTGTCTGCTTATCGTAGACCACTTTCGGCGTGTAACGCTTTATCGCCTTGTTGTTCACCTTGATGTCAAGCTTTTCTACCCAGCTTGTTAATTTCTTCTGAAATTCATCGCTCTTCATTTCTTTTAGAAGATCTTCATGATTGTCCTTGGCATATTCTGTATCTCTGTCCTTAACATCGCCCTTAATAAGAATGTAATATGCGTTATCGTCCTCATAAGCTGTTGCAACGTCTGTGCTCATACCGCTTACTTCTTTGAGTATCTTGCCGTTTGTAGTGTCTTTCTGTGAATCGTCCATTGTGCCGTAATTCATCATCTTTTCATTTGCATACGGGTCAGGTGCAGAAGAAGAACTGTCTGTGGAAGAATCTGTGTCTGACGCTGCTGTGCTTGAATCTGCTGTGCTGTCAGATACAGAAGATGTATCGTCGGAAGCTGTAGAACTTGTGTCGCTCTCTGCTACAGAAGAAGTGTCGTCAGAAGTCGTGCTGCTGTCTGCTGCTGATGAATCGCTGTCAGTGGCGGAGCTTGAATCTGAGGCTTTCTTTGATGCAACATAATCATTGTATTCATCTATGATGCTATCAAAATCGTCAAACGAAACTCCCTGAGCCTTTTCAAGGAACTCATCTCTTTTTGCCTTGGCTTCCTCATTTGCAGCGTCTGCTGAGTCTGTAGAAGAATCGGTGGCTGATGATGAAGAATCAGTTGATGCTTTAGTTTTTGCAAAGGAAATGGATTTATATCTCAGGTAGTTATCATCAAGATACTTCACCATTTCATCGTCTGAAACAGCTTCCTCGCCGCCCTCTGCATAGTAGTGATCAAAAAGCTCTTCCCTCATTTTCGAGCCTTTGAGTGCAAGCTTTACAGATTCCTTTGAGATACCCTCTGACTCGTAAAACTCGCCCTGAGAATCCCATGTGCTGCTTATGCTGTCATTAATGGACTTTATATCCTCATCTGAAAGAGTAAGTCCAAGCTCGTTGAACTTGTCAACTACAGCAGCATACTCCTTAGTTGCAGTGAGAGCATAATCTGAAAGATACTCGTCAAATGCCTTTCCGTCTACCTTCTGATCGAAATAGTCCTTTTTGATGCCCTTCTGATAATACATCATCGTCATTTGATATGACATTTCTGTAAGCTCATTATAAATGTAGATACCTGCGTTTATCTTGCTGTCACCTACTGTCATCACATAGCTTGTGTCTGAGCAAGAGGTAAGGCTCGCAGTACAAAGCAATGCGGCAGTAAGAGCAGCCGTTATTTTTTTAGCTTTAGCCATTTTATTATCCATTTCCTTTCCGAAAAAATCGTCTTACTAACAGGCAGAAAACCGCCTTAACTTTTACATTATACTACATTTGAGCCTATAAGTCAAGTGGATATGTGTCTCTCACACGCAAAAACGGACGATCACTGACCGTCCGTTGTAATGCACTGATATTTTATCTATTGCTATTTCCTGTTTTTATGTCTTTCCAATTTACTTGCGTACATTATCTTATCCGCCTGTGTAAACATATCTTCAAGCTCGTGGATATCTGTTATATGTTTACAAATACCGCCTATACTAACGCTGACCTCAAACTCGTTACCTGCAAACCTGTTATATACCCTAAGACGGTCGTTGACCCTTGCAGAAAATCGTTCAGGATAGTTGTCGTTATAGTCGTTACAGCCTATCACCACAAACTCATCGCCGCCTACCCTTGCACATATCTCATGATTTTTGGTCGATGCCAAAACTGCGTCTGCGATAGCTTTTATTGCAATATCACCGCTGTTATGGCCAAAATTATCATTTATCTTTTTAAGGCAGTCCAAATCGCAGACAGCGATAAAAGCCTTATTTTTCGGATCTGACATTCTGTCAATAACAAACTGGATATTTTTCTCAATGCCTATTCTCGAATAAACACCTGTCATAGCGTCACGGACTGCAAGATTAGCTATGGAGTTTCGTATCCGCATTGATTCCAGAGCATTGCTTACATGATTTGTCCAATTACGATAAGTGATATCTATCGATTTTATTTCGTCACCGTAAGACAATACAGCATAGCCATAGCACCGATCTATAAAATGTACCGGGGTGATAAAGAATGCACAAGGGCTTTCTCGTTCTTCATCCAGATCAGGAAATATCTCTTTGAGTTCAAAAGGATCATGAAGAGTTCTGCTTTTGCCGTCAACATTTCTTATATAAAGCACCATATTTTCTGTATATTCCTTTGGAACAGTGGAGATCTCACCGACTATCTCATGCTCTCCAAGGCAATCCTCATTAAGGCAGAGATAATACCTCTTCTGACCAATGATAAGATAGAGAAAATATTGTATCCTGGCCATCAGATCATCGGGATCTTTAGAGCAAGCCATTATATCGGTCATACTGCTGTCCAAAAAGTCATGATAATTCATCTTGTTCTGAGATGATAAAAGATCACGCTTTGTATAGCTGTAATCCTCATGACAGCCGCAGGAAGCACCTATCTCCACCTTGCCGCCGTCCTCTATAAGGCCCTGAGGTTCAACGCCTTTGATCCTTGCCTCAATGGTCATTACTGCGTTCACGCCAGTTTCAAAGATCGGCGGTGAGCACGAGGTTATAGCTGGCACGCAATGGATAGCCTCGTCTATTGCGTCATAACCTGCAACTATCATATCCTCAGGCACGCTCAAACCGTTTTTCTGATATTCATGTACAACGCCTATAGCCATATAATCTCCACAGCAAACGATAGCGTCAGGCTTTTTACGTCTGCCATAGATAATATTATTTGCCACCTCTGCCGCTTTATCATACCAGAAGCCTCCGTCAAAGCAGACAAAGTCCGGATCATACTCTATGCCATGCTTTTCAAGGGCACGCTTATATCCCGCAAGCCGTTCACGAGTGGTGGCAGTCTCCAGCGCACCGCTCAAAAAAAGTATCTTCCTGCATCCATGGACCTCGATAAGATGCTCTGTCAATTGCATAAAGGGTTTTTCGTCACGGGTATAAATACTTTCATAGTCCTTATAGCTTCCATCTATAAAAACCACAGGAACATGACATTTCTCATCTATATCCCTGCATATTTTGTCAAAAAGCCCAGGCATTTTTAATGTATCTGCCAAAACGATAACGCCATCGAGCTTATCATAATTTATAACGTCATATATCTGCATTTCTCCAACAGACACTGCTTTTAAGAATGACTCTTTGACAAAGCTTGTGAAGATAAGCACATCATAGTCAAGCTGAAAAGCCTTTGTCATTACGCCTCTCAGCAATCTTTCCTGATAATAGCTTTCTGCCTCAGACAATATCACTCCAATGCGTTTTCTTCCCAAAATGTCTCACCTTCTCTATAATGTTGCATTTAGACGCGCTGCACCCTACAGTCATTCAAACATTATACCACATTTGCCTCGAGTTGTCAAAGGCATTTTGTGAATTTTCGTAAACTTTTTAACGACTTTTTTATTTTTGTGATAAAATTATTAAGCTGTTTTCAATATTACCAATACATATATTTGATTAAATTTGTTATAAATCAACTAAATGATTTGCTTAATCGTTTTCGAGATTGCGAAAATTTTCGGTAACTTGTTCATTTAGAAAATAAAATGAAAACTTTTCAGAATATTGTTAATAAAGCATCGCAGAGAAAACTTTTTTTACACAGAACTTCTGAATAAGAAAAGATCAAAAAAGTTTCAAAAATGTCTTGACAAGTAAAAGATCATATGGTATAATATTAAAGTCGCTTAGATAGTGTGACACATATAAAAAATGATAAACTGGAGAAGTCGCCTAGCCCGGTTTATGGCGCACGACTGGAACTCGTGTATGGGTTAATAGCTCATCGAGGGTTCGAATCCCTCCTTCTCCGCCAAAAAGTCTCGTAAACACGTTGTTTGCGAGACTTTTTATTTTCTAAAGATATGACACGCAGAAAAACTTCATAAAGCAAAAAATCGGACAGCCCGAAGACTGTCCGATCGAATGTTTTTGTGATTATTCTATGGTCGTGATGTCGCTTCCGAACCAAGTTGTTGATATCTCAGCAAGCTTGCCGTCCTGCTTCATTTCGTGAAGGATCTCCTCGATCTTGTCGCAAAGTGCCTGATCACCAAGTCTGAAGCCGATAGCGTACTCCTCTGGGTCAAGGCCGTCAGGAAGCACCTTGTAATCCTTGCCTGATGTGGATATCTCGTAGTTTGCAACTACTGAGTCAAGGAACGCTGCGTCTACCATGTTAAGCTCCAACTGCTGGAGGGCTTCAACATTTGTTGCAAGCTCTGTTGTTGTCGCACCATTTGCTACAACGTCAGATGCAAGAAGTGTTTCCTGTGCTGTTGAGCCGTTCTGTACGGCAATGTTCTTACCTGCAAGATCAGCCTGTGAAGCAACGTCGCTTGAGCCGTTTACAACGAACACCATTTCATTCTTCATGTAAGGCTCGCTCATGAGCATTACTTTCTTTCTCTCATCGCTGACAGAAAGGCCGTTCCAGATACAATCTATTGTGCCTGCATTAAGGTCCTGCTCCTTTGTATCCCAGTTTACAGAGTAAGTTTCAAGCTCTACACCAAGTCTTGAGCAAACTTCCTTTGCAACGTCGATATCAAAGCCTACGATGTTGTCGTTCTCGTCTGTGTAGCCCATTGGCTTGAATGTTGGGTCAAGACCAAGCACAAGCTTGCCTGAATCAAGAACCTTCTGAAGTGAGTTATCCTCGCCTGTTGCAGCGGCTGTGCTGTTTGTGCCTGCTGCTGATGAAGAATCAGATGTGCTTCCGCAGCCTACAGCCAAAAGCATCATGGCAGCAGCGGAAAGTGATGCGATAGTCTTAAAAATAGATCTTTTCATTATTAACTTCCTTTCGGGTATCGTCAAAATACCATTTCATACGTTTTAACACTTTAATATAATAACATATTATAACGTCACTGTCAATTATCATTATTGCCCAAACCTTTGCAGGCTGTGGGTGCTTTTTCATAGAAAATGACCGCAGATAGGCGAAAATCAGCACTTACCAAGCTTTTTCGCTCTTTCCATAAACCTTGCATACTTGCCTATTACCGCTTCTCCCTGTGTGATACCTGCATTTTTCAGTATCTCCAAAGGCTTTTCGGGATAGTCGGCTGTATATTCAAGCTCCAACTCATAGTCTGTCAAGCCGAGATATTCGCTTTTGTCTAGGCATATCTCAACATGGTCGAAATCGGTGCAGAGCTTGCGCTGAGTATGCAAAGAGCCTGCAAGGTCAGCGGCAGGGAAATCTCTCCCCACAAGCTGTGAAAGCTCCTGTGAGGTGAGCTTTTCTGGCAGACTGTCAAGCTGTTGTTCATACTCTTTTTTCACATGAAGTGCACCGTTTTCGGAGATAGGTGCTTTAAGCTGCAAAAAATATTTTTCGCCTATCTGCCTGACACGGATACTTGTCATACCTGAATCTCTTTGCGGGATATAATAAAAATTGGTCTGCTCGATTATTTTGTTCCACTGAAAAAGCTTTTCGGCGGTGTTATATTGTTCTCTTGTGAGAGAAATTTTAATCTCACGTTCTATATTTTCGCTCATGGTAGCCTCCTGAATATATTATCATTTTACTATATTATAGCAGTATCATGTCCTAAAGTCAACTGGCGTAAAAGGTTGACAAAATCCCATAAAAATAGTAGAATTTAAGTATATGATTTTAAGGAGAGTTTGAGATGTCAAGAATATTGACGCCACAGCAGAAGATAGAGCGGAGCATCGTTACTGATTTTCGCAGAGATATATGGAATAAATTCGTAATGGGATATGAGCGTTACGATATGATAAAGCCAGGGGACAAAATAGCGGTGTGCATATCAGGCGGCAAGGACTCTATGCTCCTTGCTAAGTGTATGCAGCATTTGCAGAAATATCAGGGAATGGATATTGGGCTGGAGTTTATTGTGATGAACCCCGGTTACAGCGACGCAAACAGGCATAGGATAATCGACAATGCGGCGCTTATGGGAATACCCATAAAGATGTTTGAAACAAAGGTCTTTGACATTGCATACAACACAAAACGCAACCCATGCTATCTTTGTGCAAGAATGAGACGTGGCTGGCTTTACAAATTTGCGCAGGATCTTGGGTGCAACAAGATAGCTTTGGGACATCATTTTGATGATGTTATAGAAACCATACTCATGAGCATGGTATACGGAGGACAGATTCAGACTATGATGCCGAAGCTACACTCAAGGAACTACGCAGGCATGGAGCTTATCAGACCACTGTACATGGTGAAAGAGGCGGACATTATCCGCTGGGTGGAGCAGAACGATCTGCATTTTATCCGCTGTGCCTGCCGTTTCACTGAGAGCTACGAGGGGTCAGAGAAAAAGGGTGAGGTATCAAAGCGGCAGGAAATGAAGGAGCTTATAGCAAAGTTTCGTGCCACCAATCCCAACATCGAAAACAATATTTTCAAGAGCGTTTACAATGTCAATCTGCGCACTGTGATACAATACGAACACAGGGGAAAGAAGTACAATTTTATGGACACATATGATGATTACGACCCAAGCGTTCAGGCAGATGACGATGAGGATGAGGGAATAGAGTAAAAAAGTTGTGAAAAGGGCTTGACAAAGCGGCAGAGATAGTGTATAATATATTACTGTAATTGGTTTGCTGCTATGGCTCAGTAGGTAGAGCACGTCCTTGGTAAGGACGAGGTCACCGGTTCAAGCCCGGTTAGCAGCTCCAGCAAGACAGCTATTAAATTGCGTAAATGCGTGGTTTGATAGCTGTTTTTGTTTTGTGTGATGTTCTGTGATGTTCCTTGAAAATTTACGATAAGGGACTATGTAGTGGAACATAGATTATGATGTCAAAGCTTTTTCCCCTGCCACGATACCCTACACACAAAAAAATACCGCCCAGAACTCAGGTCGGTACTAATATAGAAGTTTTCAAAAAACTAATATGAAGACCTATACAGCGGGCTATAAAAGTGAAAGACAGATACTTCATGTGAGGTATCTGTCTTTTTCGTTCGTGAAAAAACTAATCACTACTATATCTTTCTAGCGATCTCTTGTAATCAGCCATAAACCTCTCTCTCAGCCATAAAGGGCTAATAACCTCAGCTTCAGCACCAAACGAAAAAAAGTAGTTCCTAATGTGCTGATACGAACAATCAAAAGTTAGGTCATAATAATCCTCCCCCTCTAAACTGATCTGCTTAGGAAGCGTAACCGGGATAGGTCTTTGATGAGAAATAATTCGTAGATATAGATTTTCATACCCATTTTTAGTTAAGCGCACGATAGTTTTTTCTATATCCTTTTTTATGAGATTTCTAGGAATGTATGCACTGCCAAATTTATCATTGATTTCTTTTATTGTTTTTATTTCTGTATATGATAGTATGGCTTCTTTGTGTTTTGATCGGCATTCTTTAATACGGCTTAACTTGAATGAATGGCTTTCAAAACCACCACTACTTCCTTTCAGTCTTGAATAACCTATAAGATAGTATGATAGCGTGTTTTCGTCTATTCTGATGTCAAACGGCTTGACCTCGAATTCTTTTCCGGTGAGTTGTTTTACAATAAGGAGTTCTTTTTTATCCATAGCCTGTTTAATGGATGTATATTGATGATAACAATAAACTATTTCTCGTTCTGAGAGAGGTAGCAAAGTGAATTGTTCCAATAAATATGTTATTACGATGCGTTTCTTAAATGACGTATTGGTTGAAAAGTCAAACTCAGCTATTTTTTCTGTCAGTTGTTTAGTAAAGCTGATGCGGTCGTCTTTTATGTATTGGTCATGTTCTGAACCGGAAAAACTTGTGACCATATCGCTTTCAAATCGTTCTAAAAAGGTTTCCTGAGCATAGCACATATAATTGATTAATATTCTGCAAATAAAGCCATTGCTGAATTTCTCGGCGTACTTTTCCTCAAATCTGATATGATCTCGCTGAAGCTGGCGATATGTACTGTCACTCATATCATATCGTGAAAGAGTTCCTGCGTCAAATGATTCACCCATACTATAATCCTCCTCAGCTGTATTGTCAGTTTCCAACTGACAATATTATAGCACAAAACCTTATATTATGTCAATATTCAGTTGAATTACTGACAGAATTTCATTTCGATGTCAATTGAAGCTATCCCTGTATTGTGCTATAATAAGTTTGTAAGCAAAAGCCACCCCAAAACAGAACCAACTTTAAGGAGGAATAACTATGAAAAAGCTGTCTATCATTTATGATGTTACCGCTCTGTGTCCCTGGAATTGTGCCATCTGCTGTATGGGTGCAACCTCGGACAAGTCTTGCAGAAACAACGAGCTTACTCAGGAACAGAAGCTCAATGTTGCTCAACAGGTACGTGAATTGCAGGAGAACGGCTATGAAGTCCGCATGGATCTCTCAGGAGGCGAGCTGTTCACCGATATTCCCGCTCACACTGAGCTACTGACTGCTCTGTCCGAAGTACTTGGCAAGACCAAGCTCGGCGTGAGCTGCTCCGGCTATGGCATTGACAGTAAACTTGCCAATTTTCTCGGCAGTACTGTCCACGATGTGGAGATGACCATGGACGTTGTTCCGCACCATCCCTATAAGCTTCGTCCTGCTGCTTATAGCGTGGCTGCCGCCAAAGCAGTTGCACTGTTAAAAGAAGCAGGCTGCGAGGTTGGGCTCCAGACCGTCGCAAGTACATACAACAGCAGCTATGTCGATGCACTGGCTGTGTTTGCGTGGGCTTGTGCTAACGGCGTGGACAACTGGAGCATCCTGCGCTTCTTCCCGTCCGGCAGAGGTGCCGACTATCCGGAGGCTGCCATGACCGATGCACAGTGTGAGGCGTATGTCCACATGGTGCAGGAAATGGTGGATTCCCTCCCTGTTGGTCATAAGCCGGAGGTGGACTTCCACTACCTCATGCCGGGTCACAAGAAGTATACCAACATCTGCCGCTGCGTGCGTCATTCGATTGGTATTCTTCCAAACGGTGATGTTGTTGCCTGCTTCTGGGCGCTTGACAGCAGCACCGGAGCCGTTGACCCCAAGTTCCTCCTTGGCAACGTGAAGGACAACTCCCTCCTGGAGATCCTGAACGGTGAGAAGGCACGTTACTGGTCCGACTGTGAGCACTGCTGTGAACTTGGATCCGGCAGTGCTCCTGAAAGGAGTGTTGCTTGATGTTCTATTTGCTGAGTCTGCTGACAGGTGTTCTGGAGTGTGGGTGGATCGCATTCGGTGCGGCGCATTCACTTCCACTCTGGCAGATCCTTTGTTATCCGCTTGCCTACCATTTAGGCAACCTTTTCCCAAAGCCGTTCTCACTCAGCCGCAGTACACTGCGGATCATGTGTTTTCTGTCCGCCATGGCAGAGTTCCTCACGTTTGCAGTGCAGCTTTCGGAAAAGGCTGCGTTTGTGCTGACGTGCATTGCTTTGTCTCTGCTCTCGGCAGTGATCCAGTCCGTGCGAAGCGGGCTAAAGAGCGACGGTAACCGTCTGCTCAAGCGTGTGTTCCGTGTGGGCGGATTTGCCCTCGCGCCGCTTGCGGCGGTAGTTCCCTCGGCAATTCTGGTACTCTCGTCTATTTTTGCTTTCCTGGCACTGAATGAGTATGAGGGTAAATCCGACATCACACGCATGACAGGACAAAACGGCTTTTCACTCGTAATGACATTTCATCAGCTTCACTACTTCTTTTACGCACATATCACTCTCGCTGCTATGAGCCTGCTGCTTTCGCATAACAGCACATTCGGCATTGTGTATGCTGCGCTTCTGTTCTGTGGAACGTGGGTGACATATATGTCCGTGGAGCCGATCATTTCCCGTTTGACAAACCGCATCCTGCCCGTGTTCTACGCCGGACACCTTGGCATCAGTATTCTGCTGTTTATGATGCACTTTGTCACATCTGTGCCGTTGTTCATCCTACTCTGGCTCGTGACCGGCTTCGGCGGCGGTGTGGTCTACACCATTTCTGCCAGAGCCAAAGTCACAGGCAGCTATCAGAAGGATTCCATGACGATTGCCGAGAATATCGGTCATACGCTGGGACTTCTGACAGCAGTTGGTGTGGCTGCGGTTTTTGGCAGTAACTCGCCGCAGATCATGCTGGTATTCGGTTCCGTCAGTGCGCTGCTCGCCGTTGCTACAATGGCGCTCATTTCCAGAAAGGAGAATCACCATGAAAATATCCACATTAAAGGCTAAGTCCATCCTCGTCAAGTCGAATCTTCCTGCATCCGACTATGTGGCAAACCCCTACAGCGGCTGTACACATCAGTGCCGCTACTGCTATGCATGTTTCATGAAACGTTTCACTGGTCATGACGAGGACTGGGGAACGTTTCTGGATGTCAAGGAATACGAGTCCGACAAGCTCCCGAAATCCCTCACCGGTAAGACAATTCTGCTTTCGTCCGTGACCGATCCCTATAACCCTTTTGAGGCGAAATACCACAAGAGCCGGGAAGTTCTCGAACGGCTGCGAGGAACTGACGCACATATCGAGATCCTGAGCAAGTCAGATCTCATGATACGGGATCTTGATCTGCTCCGGCAGATTCCGGACTTGTCCGTGGGCATTTCACTGAATACTCTTGATGACGGATTCCGGAAGGATATGGAACCAGGGGCTCCCTCTGTGCAGCGTCGTCTGAAGGCACTTGAAACGCTTCACAATGTGGGGATCACGACATATCTGTTCGTTTCGCCAATCTTCCCGTATATTACGGATATTCGGGCTCTTATCGAAGCAGTTAACGGTCATGTCGACCAAATCTGTTTCGAGAACCTGAATTTGCGTGGCGCAGCGAAGGGAGAAATTCTGGATTATATTGCGGAGAAGTATCCGCAGCATCTTGACGGCTACAAGGCGATCTACCGAAAGGGTGACTTGTCCTACTGGGAGCAGCTCGAAGCGGAGATCAAGACACTGTCCAAGGACTATGCCGTACCGTTCGTCAACTACTTCTACCATGCCAAGATCAGAAAGGGAGGAAAGAATCATGATTGAATTCATGGGAAAGCAGCTCGAAAACTCGCTGATCGCATCATCCTGCATCGCAACTGAAAGCGTTTCCAATGTGCTGCGACTTGCCGGGAACGGCGTTCAGGGCGCGATCCTGAAATCATGCGCCGACTATGAGCGTGGTAGGGTTTCCGGCAAACGAGAATTTGCCGTCGATAAGAAACTTGGGTACACCTACGCTTCCGCACCCTTCGAGTCTGAGATATTGACATTGGATGAGTGTCTGGAAATGCTTCGGACGCTCCGTCCACAGACGGAAATGCTCCTAATCCCAAGCTTCACCGCAGCATGCCTTGCTCCGAATGACTGGATCCCTGCCTGCCAACAGCTTGAAGCAGCAGGTGCGGACGGCATCCAGCTTGATTTCTTCTATATGGGCAATCTCATCGGAACGGATGGACTGAGCGGACGTATCGTAACCCTCCTGCAGAAACTGAAAGCTGTACTACGCATTCCCGTCATGCCGAAGCTGAACATCAACCTGCCGAAGGATTACATCATGCCGCTGCTCGTGGAGGGTGGTGTGAAGTATGTATCACTGCTGGATTCTGTACGCTCACCGTATCTCCGGAAGACGGATGGCATATATCACATAAGCGACCGCCTTGATGCCGAGTCGACCTCCTGCTTCGGTCACTGGCAACTCCCGTTGACGATCGGTTACACTTATACCGCTGTGAAGCACGGATTGAAGGTCTGTGCGGGCGGTGGTATTACCTGTGCGGATGATGTGCAGAAGCTCCTTGCGGCAGGGGCTGTCACGGTGCAGTCGGCGACCTTTTTGACGAAATATCCGAATAGAGGGAGCAAGCTATTTGACGAATAGCCACACGGTTGTAAACACCATGTGGCTATTGCTGATTAAATGAGTTACGCTTTGAATCTAATCCAGCATATCATCATTTTCTATACTGTTTTCTGCTGTGATTCTGTCTTGAATCTGATCAAATATGGTTTGACACAAATATTGAAACAATTCTTCCGAATTTTGACATGATCCTCCCAATAAATATTTTTTCATTTCGTTTACGGCACAGCACATTATTTCATTTTCAGAATCAGAATCGTTTTTTTGTTGTAAGTTTGTAATTTTTTTCAATTCATTTTCAGCTTTTGTCCAATCACTCCATAAAAAAGTGTATCTCATCTTATTTTTGATGATTCTTAATAATCTTTCATCAAAAGACCTAATATACATTTTGACATGATAGCCGTTTTTATCGACATATTCTCCTGTTCTGAATATTTCAGATATGCTCTCATATATTGATTGCAATGACGGATCGTGTTCCGCTATTTTTTTTACATAATCTTTATAAAGCTTATTGCTGTCATTGACGAGTTTATCAACAAGCCTTTTCCATTGTTTGTTATCTGCATTAAGCCAAAATTCCTTCCAATCAGAAAAAGTAAATGTTATGTCATCAAGGAAAAAATAGTTTTTTAGAGTTTTGTATGCCCTGTCTCGGGTTTCATAATCATCAGAATGCAGAATTGCTCCTCTTGAATTAAGAACAAAACAAATATGAGAATTGTATTTAAAGTCATTGTGTATCACTATTGATTGATTTGTATAACTTCGTAAAAAAAACATACCATAATCATGATATAGAACATACAGAGCAGATATATATTGATCAAATGCTTCAGCATATGTGGAAGGGATTTTATTGATGAATTCTGCAGGTTCACCAAGGAATGAGAATGATTTATTATTTTTGATGAGTCTGTTGTTTAATTCTTGAGCTTTTCCAGGCTGGAGGAATAATGGGATAGGAATATTGCTTGACAATAATTACACCTCCTCCTTGCTTTTGTTGTCTTGAATCTGAGGACCACCTAGATTAAACCAAATCAAGAAATCTCGGTCATTATTTAAGTTGTTCCTTTTAAGCTCTCTGTAATTTTGGATATTTTCAGGAACATATATATTCTTCTGTCCTACAATGCTAGTTTTTTTAGACTTTTCACCATTTATAACTTCATAATCAACGCTAGCTTTGAGTTTGTTGTGATTGTGATAGTCTTCACTAAAAGAAAATCTGAATTTTCTTGGAGTACCGACATCTGTGCAAAGGCATATCAGTCTGTTTGGTGATTCAGCCGAATATCTATTCTGGGTCCATTTCTTTTTTTCAAATACAAATCTATAAATATTCTGTATAAATTCAGCTGAGCGAGGGATAACATAATTGTCGCTCATTTTCGTTGAAATACAATTACATATTTTATTAAGCTCAAACCATTGAGCGTCACTTAGTGCAGGAGTCTGTCCATGCTCAAGTAAAAGATTATTGGTATAGGACATCCATTTTGCCTTCAGATATAACACAAGACAGCGGAAAGACATATCTTCCAGCGCCTTGTATTCACTTTCTATGATTGTTATGATTTCTTTAGAAGAACTGTGCAGTTCCTTTTTTATTTCCGCAAATATTTCAGTCGCATCCCGTTTTTCTCCAACCTCATCACTCAGTTCTATTTCGACTTTCTGATAGAATTCTTCAGCAGCGTTTTCATTCAAAAAGAATATTCGGCTTGAAATGACAGAACCATTTGTATTACAAAACAAATTATAATACCTTTCCCTAAACATAAAATAGACTTTAACTAGCACTTGCTTAGCAATACAGTAGGTATAAGAATCATTATTAGAATTACTGAATATTTCTTTGAGATCAGATTCTTGTTCTGAGTTAATGAACTTATATATTTTATTGATATTTGAGATTACGTTGACGTAGTCCTCATTATCATCAATTAAATTTGATTCGTTATAAAATAACAAGTCAATATATTCAAGTGTATCTGGAATTAGATGTTTCTGATTTGTTATGTCATTTAATACATAGTTGAGCCATATATCAAGAAGTTGAGCCATTGATATGCTATTATTGCTAAGCTTTGAGTTCATTCCATTTTCAACAGCTAATTTAAAGTAGTATTCAAAATCATCGAAAATAACCTCGATATTTTCAGTATCATCTAATATTTTGATTTGTTGTAGCAAGTTGCGGCACATTTCTCCATAAAGTCTTGAACGAGTAGGCTTGATATCGCAGGAATTAACAGCTACTTCCATTACTTTAAAAGCACCCTGAAGATAATCCAAATCATTTTCTGGATGATTCTGTTCAACATGTTCTCTTGTAAAATGACCAGCAACAAGCATTGCTTCAGCATTGCTTGTTGCGTACATCTGAAGCTTGTCAACAATTTCAGACCAATATTCTGAATACTCGCTGTAGTGTCCGCGAACGATAATCTTTTCTTCACCATATTTGCCATATGAATTAGATCCAAATGAACGAATAAGAGCAAGAACCGCTTGAGCCTCTTCGTACTTTTCCCAATTGCAACACTCTATAAGCCGGGTAACTACCATCACTTCTTCTTTCTTTCTGTCTGAGCCGTAATTGTTTTCTAGATAAGCAATAGCCTCGCTGGGATGTCTGAATGAAACAAGTATGTTGCCAGTAGATGTGTTGGCATCATATTCAACCATACTGTCACTCCGAAGTATTTTGTTGAGTTTCTGATGATTACCTTTATACTCAGTTTCTTTCAGTATAGTTCTAAGCAGTACAGATAAAGGAAGGCGTACCGTCTTATTGAACTGTCCTGCAACAGCAAGAATAAGATTCATATCGCGAATTGAATTTATAAACTGTGTATTTTTTTTCTGTTTTTCATCATTTGCTTTTATAAATTGGGACTGAATCTTTGCACCTATACCTAGTCCAAATATCGTTTTAGTTACATCAGTAAAATCATCAGCATTTTTATTCTTAAAAATTCTGAACAGGTTGTTGGATGTATCCTCAGAAAGAACAGCTTCCTTGGAAAGTGCCGCTTTCATAGAATTTCTGATTTGATCCCATTCAGGAGAATACTTGAACTTTGCAAAATTGATAATTTGTTCAAATAAATAGGTATCTTTTGAAGGTGAACCCATAGTTACCCAGTCGGCATCGATGGTTTTCAACAATCTTTCAAACGGTATTTTAGATTTTCCATCAAGCTTAGAATCCAGCGGCTTTAATTCTTTAAAGGCAACTCCCTGAACAACAGATGCAGTGCTGTTTATTGACTCAAAAGAATAAATACTTCCTATAATGATCGCATTGCATTCATTCAGTTTATTATATAGACGGAGATAGTCTTCTTTTTTATTCATGCTATTGTAATTATCCCAAACAATTATAACATTCCTGATTCGGTCGCCTCTAACAGTAGTTTTGTTGTTTATACTGTTTTTAATAAACTCATACAAAATATCCTGCCATTCATTATCTTTATATGAAGGATCACCGCTTATATAGAATACAATATTTTTTTCTTCTTTCTTTTTTTTGAAACCATGTTTTACAGCGTACCATGCGAACCAACTTAGCGAGGTGGTTTTTCCACTGTTGGAATTCCCTTTGAGAAGTATTATTTCACGTCTATTGTTATATGCTCCTAATTGTTTGGTGACAGCATCAATCAGCCCTTCTTCGACATGACGTTCAACATGGAATGACATCTTTTCACCTTTATATGATATATCAAAATATCGCCAATCCTTTTTGTCACGCTGCTGTAAAAATTCTGCAAAATAGCGTTCTTTATTATCATCTGTCAATATTAGCTGACTCAGTATTTCATCTCTCATCAAAGTGACATTGATCCTATTTAACTGGCTGCATTCTTTTCTAGGGATCCACAATGAATCAGCATTGCCAAGGCTGATTCGAACCTCGTTTTCATGCTCATCATCTTCTTCGTCATTTTCTGTAATCAATCCACTTTCGATGATTGTATCCATTAGATTGCTATCGTACAAAATAATCTTGCCTTCATTGATGTAATCCTGTAGTAGCAACAAGTCTTCATTATCATGACAAACCTTTTCTAGTTTTGAGTTATTTAATCCAAAGATGTGAATGCAACCATATGGAAAATTGTCACCCATATTATCTGCAAGTCTTCCGATATCAAACCAGTCATCTTCAGCGATACCGTCAACTACTAAGCAGCCATCATAGCTGGATAGCATATAATCATATATCATATTAAGAAGGTTAGTCTTTCTTTTTAACTTTCTAAGACGTTTATCATCAGGAACAGACCTTTCATCAGAATAAAGCGAAATATAATACGGTTGCTTTTTACTGAATTTATAAAAAGACACATTATCAAGAATTTCAGCTTGTGTCTCGATATTTAAACTAAAATTCTGACCCACACCATTTTTTATCCACTCATTGTTAATTGATGAAGAAAGAATAATATTCCATCCAAGTGAGAAAAGCGTTCTGAGCCACGGCTTATAATCAGTTCTTTCTGCGGCATGAATCATGGCATTTTTTAATGTTTCAAATGATGGATTATATAACTTCCACAAATCATTTAAACTAGGCTTTTCACCTGATATGCCAAGTTCATCAAGCACCATTTTATAGTAATCATCATCAATTTTAAAGTACTCCTGCCCTAATAACAAAGCTGCTTTTCCAGTCTGAATATCCGAGAACAGTTCAAGTATTTGTTTAGTATTTATAGGCATAATAATACCCCCATTAACAAATATATTATCGTGTTTACCCTCAAAGCAAACTACACAATCCCATATTATTATATCATTTTCCAAAATGATTGTCAATAGAAGAATGTACTAGTATTCTATAAAAGAGACTTGCTCTTATTCAGATTATTCGTCCTCCTCACTGTACTCATCCAGCCCATGCAAGAGCTGAATATAAACGCACTCCGCACGTTCATGATCCTCACCCTCGGTAGGCATCATGAGTTCAAGGAAATATGCTTTTGCTTCTTCATAGTCGGTCCAGACCTCACGCCTGCCGTTGCATACGGTAGTGACCTTGTTTGTTCTCAGCATTTCCAATTCAGGTGTTTTCAACATAGATGTTACCTCCAAAGTTTTATTGTGACTCCATTATATCCGATAAAACTACCTGAGTCCAGCATATCGGAATAATTGTAACCATTATTGTGAAAGGCGCAGCAATTTCAAAAGCCAGTCCGGTACATAGCGCACATATCGTATTTCATCGCCGTCGGGAATTATCCTGACGGCGATTTTAATATTCTGCTCAATGCTTTAGCTGAGCCACCTTTGTTTGCAGAAACATCAGCAGACGCCAGAGCTTATCGCCAAGCTCCTTGATCTCCTCAATATCTTCTTTGTAAACCTTGTTAGTGACATTTGCACGGCGGGCGATTTGGTTGATATTGTTGGCAACGTTATTTGCGATGCGGGTGAGTTCTTTCAGCTCGTTTTCGTTGACCTGAGCTATGTATCCCTCAAAGATCATTGCTCTTACAAATGTACTGAGACTGCTCATGCTACTGTTCTCAAACTTCTTCTTGATAGCTGTCATTTCTTCGGGGCTGACACGGACTTTCAGGTGCAATGTACGCTTCTTTTCATCTTTCATTTCTCTTGTTCTCCTTTTTATTATTTCTTAATTCGGGGTCGTAGGGGCAGCGCCCTCTGCCAAGCCTTGTGAAGTGTGTGAAGTCGCATTTTGCGCCCACACTTCACCGTGCTTGCTACTCTAGTTTCGCCCCTGTGGGGCGAATGTCATTTCCGAGCCTTTCGGCTCGGTCTTTTTTTCTCGATTCCGAGAATTGGAGCTGTGCGACTTTCTCTATATCGTCGCTCCCCATTATCAATATAGCGCACTTTCCCGATCACGTCAATAATAGATTTCAGATTTTTTATTATCGCTCAAAATCGATTCGTCAAAATAACCGGATAGCATAAACTGCGAAATAGCGTACTTTCAGTTTTTTGAATCTCAAAATTCTCCCGGACATTTGTTGACAAACTATGAACAAAAATTTGTGCGCAATGCGGCTTGTATTTCAAATGTAGAGCGCGCTATAATTGGATCATGGCAGGTGAGCTTCGGTCACTCGGCTCTTCCTGCTGAGAACAAATATGAAGGATCGTGATTTTTATATGGGCATCTATACAGAGAAAAAGGCTATGATGGCAGATGTTGAAGCCGGAAAGGTCGGAATTGTTATCACTAAGGATTTGAGCCGCCTTGGTCGTGACTATCTGAAAACGGGCGAACTGATTGAAATGGTATTTCCAGATTATGACGTTCTCTACATTGCGATAAATGACGGCATGGATACGTTCAAGTCAGAAAATGAGCTAATGGCATTCAAGAATATTTTTAATGACTGGTACGCTCGTGATACGAGCAAGAAGATCAGAACCGTTTTCAAGGCTAAGGGACAATCGGGCAAACATCTTTCTAATCCGATCTACGGCTATAAGCATATCGGGCAAACATCTTTCTAATCCGATCTACGGCTATAAGCATTCGGAAACGGACAAAAACCTTTGGTTGATTGACGATGAAGCTGCCGAAGTTGTTCGCAAGATTTTCCATCTTTGCATTGACGGCTACGGTCCGGCGCAGAACGCTCGCATCTTGACGGAAGAAGGTATCCCTACGCCGACAGCTTATGCATTGTCGCAGAGCAGGGTTAACGGTCATAAGAATGCTAACCTTAATCGTTGGGGTATGGAGACTATTTCGGGTATTCTCGAAAAGCCAGAATATGCAGGTCACACTGTGAATTTCCGTACTCATGTGAAGTCCTACAAAAACAAGAAACGTGTGGATAATCCGAAAGAGGATTGGCTGATCTTCGAGAATACCCATGAAGCAATTATCTCCCAGCAGGAGTTTGATCTGGTGTAGGAGCTTCGTAAGAATAAACGCAGACCGACAAAACACGAGGAAGTCAATCCGTTTTCAGGCATCTGTTACTGTGCTGACTGCGGAAAGAAGCTGTATCTTTGCCGTGCAACAACTATGACCGCTGACCAGGAGCATTTGAAATGTGGAACCTATGCAAAGGACAAGAACGGCTGTACTATTCACTTCATCAGGACGATTGTTCTGAAAGAGATCATACTCGGTGAGTTGAACAAGATGATTTTCTTTGTCAAGGAGAACGAGGACGAGTTTGTGCAGGCAGCTATGGATAATTCCATTCAGAAGCAGTCCTCGGAGCTTGCCAAGTCCAGGAAGAAGCTGAGAGACGCAGAGAAGCGCATCGCAGAACTGGACAGACTGTTCATTAGGCTTTATGAGGATAACGTATCGGGCAAGATTTCCGATGAGCGATTTTCCATAATGTCGGCAGGATATGAGGACGAGCAGAAAAAGCTAAGGGCAACCGTAGCTGAGCTGACCGCTTACATTGATAATGCCGAACAGAAGTCAGCCGATGTGACTGCTTTCATCAGGGCAGTACAGAAGTATGAGCATATCACGGAACTTACCCCTGAGATCATGCATGAGCTTATCGAGAAAATCGTTGTTCATGCTCCTGACAAGAGCAACGGTCATCGCACGCAGGAAATCGAGATCCATTATAGTTTCAACGTTGCCGTAACGAATGCTGTCGCTGACAGTATGAAGTACGACAAGAAAAGAAAGGCTGCGTAAACAAGACGGTTACGCAACCTTATCTTCAAATCATAAAAACTTCTTTACGAGTACCTGTCTTCCTCGGACGGTGTTATATTTTTATCTCGTATTACAGATTTGTATACTCCATAAGGCTCTTATCCACCTCACGGGCAACATCTCTGCCCTCTCTGATAGCCCATACTACAAGTGACTGTCCTCTGCGCACGTCGCCTGCGGCAAAGACGTTCTTCACGTTCGTCTGATGTGTGCCGTCGGCTGTTGCGATATTCGTTCTGCCGTCTACCTCAACGCCAAAAGCCTTTGTGAGATAGCTTTCAGATCCCAGAAAGCCTGCCGCAATAAGAACAAGCTCGGCTTCTACCTTGTATTCGCTGCCCTCAACAGGCTTCATCATCGTTCTGCCTGACTTAGGGTCTTTCTCCGGGGAGAGCTTTACAAGCACTGCGCCCTTAAGATTGCCCTTTTTGTCTTTGAGAAACTCCTTGACAGTTGTCTGATAAACTCTCGGGTCATGACCGAACACACCGATAGCTTCCTCCTGACCATAATCCGTCTTGCAGACCATTGGCCACTGCGGCCATGGGTTGTTCTCGGCTCTCGTGTCAGGAAGCTTTGGCATCATTTCAAGCTGCAAAACGCTCTTTGCGCCATGTCTTACGCTTGTACCAACGCAGTCATTTCCTGTATCTCCGCCACCTATTACCATGACGTTCTTGCCCTTTGCGGAAATGTGGTTTTTATCCGTAAGACCGCCGTTCAGCAGCGCCTTAGTTGTGGATTTCAGAAAATCCACCGCAAAATAGATACCCTTTGCATCTCTGCCCTCGGCTTTGATATCTCTAGGGTTTGAAGCACCACAACAAAGTATTACTCTGTCGAAGTCCTTGAGAAGCTCAGCCGCTGTGATATCCTTGCCCACATTAACGCCTGTGCGGAACTCGATGCCCTCTTCTTTCATTATGTTTATCTTGCGCTCGATTATCTGCTTTTCAAGCTTCATGTTCGGTATGCCGTACATAAGCAGACCGCCCACTCTGTCCTCACGCTCGAAAACTGTTACACTGTGACCTCTCTGATTGAGCTGGTCAGCGGCAGCAAGACCTGACGGGCCTGAGCCTATAACAGCGATAGTCTTTCCTGTTCTTACCTTTGGCACTCTTGCTGAAGCATAACCGCAGGCATAGGCATTTTCGATAATGCCGTATTCGTTAGCCTTTGTGGTAACAGCGTCGCCATTAGCTCCGCAGGTGCAGGCTTTTTCGCAAAGTGCAGGACAAACTCTTGATGTGAACTCAGGAAAATTGTTCGTCATATGAAGTCTGTAATATGCCTGCTCCCAGTTGCCCTTGTATATAAGGTCGTTCCATTCAGGGATAAGATTGTTAAGCGGACAGCCTGAAAATGCGTTGCCTATCTTCATTCCCGCCTGACAGAACGGCACACCGCAGTCCATACATCTTGCTCCCTGCTTTTGCTGCTCCTCCTTTGAAAGAGGAGTGTGAAATTCATTAAAATTCTTTATACGTTCCTCAACGGAGAACGCTGCTGCGTCCTCACGCTTATAGTCCATAAAACCAGTTGGCTTTCCCATATCTCAACTATACTTGCTTTCACGGCAAGTATATCCTCCTTTCGATTTTAAAAGTACAATATCTCATGTGCGCAGGCTTACTGCTTGCCGTTGATGATCTGATAGAATGCTTCTATCTGTGCCTGATCGCTACTCATACCCTTTTCTTCCATTGAAGCTATAGCAGACATCATCTTCTTGTAATCGTGAGGGATTATCTTCTTGAACTTAGGCAGATATTCCTCAAAGTTATCAAGAATACGCTTGCCCTTTTCAGAGCCTGTTGCGTCAACGTGCTGCTGGATAAGGTCTTTGAGCTGAATTATATCGTACTTCTCCTTGACCTCAGAGAAAAGTACCATTTCCTTGTTGAGTCTTGTGTAAAGGTGTCTGTCCTCGTCAAGAACGTAAGCTACACCACCCGACATACCTGCCGCAAAGTTTTTGCCCGTCTTGCCGATAACTACCACACAGCCGCCTGTCATATACTCACAGCCGTGGTCGCCAACGCCCTCGACAACTGCCACTGCGCCTGAGTTTCTTACGCAGAAACGCTCGCCTGCAACACCGTCGATGAACGCCTTACCGCTTGTTGCACCGTAAAGTGCAACGTTACCGATAATGATATTGTCCTCGGCTTTGAAAGTGGAATCCTTCGGAGGATAAACAACGAGCTTACCGCCTGAAAGTCCCTTGCCGAAATAATCGTTAGAGTCGCCCACAAGCTCGAGGGTCAAGCCGTTCGGGATAAATGCGCCGAAGCTCTGTCCGCCTGAGCCGTTGCAGACTATCTTGTATGTATCGTCAGCAAGTGTGTTATAATACTTTCTTGTTATCTCTGAGCCGAAGATAGTACCGAATGAACGGTCTGTGTTCTTGACATTTACTGTGATAGACTTCTTCTCACCACTCTTAAGATTTTTCTCGAACTCCTTCATGAGTACCTTTTCATCAAGAGTGTTTTCAAGCTTGAAGTCATACTTGGATTTCTTGTTGTATTCTACCTTTTCTGAAACGTAATCAGAGTTGATGATATTAGAAAGGTCAACTTGTGCCGCAGTGCCTGTGATACCAGCCTTTGGCTTGATAAGGTCAATTCTTCCCACAAGCTCGTCAACTGTTCTTACGCCAAGCTTTGACATATATTCTCTAAGCTCGGAAGCCACGAATATCATAAAGTTCATTACATATTCAGGCTTGCCAGGGAACTTCTTTCTAAGCTCCGGGTTCTGTGTTGCAACACCAAATGGGCAAGTATCAAGATTACATACTCTCATCATTGCACAGCCAAGCGTTATCAGCGGAGCTGTTGCAAAGCCGAACTCCTCTGCGCCAAGGATCGCTGCGATAACAACGTCACGGCCTGTCATGAGCTTGCCGTCTGTTTCGATAACGACCTTGTTTCTAAGACCGTTCTTGATAAGTGTCTGATGTGCTTCTGCAAGTCCAAGCTCCCATGGAAGTCCTGCATTGTAGATAGAGTTTCTCGGAGCCGCACCTGTACCGCCGTCATAGCCTGAGATAAGGATAACACCTGCGCCTGCCTTTGCAACGCCTGCTGCAACTGTACCAACACCGCACTCAGAAACGAGCTTTACAGAAATCCTTGCGTTCTTGTTTGCGTTTTTCAAGTCATAGATAAGCTGAGCCAAGTCCTCGATAGAGTAGATATCGTGGTGTGGCGGAGGTGAGATAAGCGACACGCCAGGTGTGGAGTGTCTTGTTTTAGCTATCCATGGATAAACCTTTTTGCCAGGGAGATGACCGCCCTCGCCAGGCTTTGCGCCCTGTGCCATTTTTATCTGTATCTCATCAGCAGATGTGAGGTATCTTGAAGTTACACCGAAACGTCCCGAAGCCACCTGCTTGATAGCCGAGCATCTATCCTCAGCAGTACCCTTTGTGAGCAGTCTGTCAAGGCTCTCACCGCCCTCGCCTGAGTTTGACTTGCCGTGAAGTCTGTTCATTGCGATAGCAAGCGCTTCATGAGCTTCCTGCGAGATAGAGCCGTAGGACATAGCGCCCGTCTTAAATCTTCTTACAATAGAGTCAACGCTCTCAACTTCCTCCAGCGGAACAGGATTTTCAGCAAAGTTGAAATCCATAAGACCTCTGATGTTCACAGGGTCCATTTCCTCAGAGATAAGCTTTGAATACTTCTTGTATGTTTCATAGTCGCCAGTCCTTGCAGCCTGCTGGAGCAGATAGATAGACTGAGGATTGTAGAGATGCTCCTCCTTGCCGCTCCTGAACTTGTGGCTTCCTCTTGATTCAAGCTCTGTGTCTGTGCCAAGTCCAAGAGGGTCAAAGGCTGATGTATGAAGTCTGTCAACATTTTTCTCAATGTCAGATATTGTGATACCGCCTATCCTGCTGACAGTACCTGTGAAATACTTGTTTATAACGTCCTGACCGATACCGATAGCCTCGAATATCTGTGAGCCTTGATATGACTGTATAGTAGAGATACCCATTTTTGAAGCTATCTTTACAATACCATGGAGAACAGCCGCATTATAATCGTCAACAGCGGCATAGTAATCCTTGTCGAGAAGGTCGTCAGCAATAAGCTCGTGGATAGTTTCCTGAGCAAGATAAGGGTTGATAGCGGAAGCACCATAGCCAAGCAGTGTTGCAAAGTGATGAACTTCTCTAGGCTCGCCGCTTTCGAGGATAATAGCAAGAGATGTTCTCTTCTTTGTAACAACAAGGTGCTGATGAAGCGCTGACACTGCAAGCAGTGACGGGATAGCAAGGTGGTTCTCGTCAACTCCCCTGTCTGAAAGGATAAGGATATTTGCGCCCTCGCTGAACGCCTTGTCTGCTTCTATATAAAGTCTGTTTATAGCCTTTTCAAGTCTTGTGTTCTTATAATAAAGTATAGGGATAACAGCTACCTTAAAGCCGGGAATGTGCATATTCTTTATTTTAAGGATATCCGTTGAGGTAAGGATAGGGTCGTGTATCTTCATTACCTTGCAATTTTCAGGCTTTTCTTCAAGAATGTTGCCGTCCTCGCCAATATAGACAGTTGTGGAGGTAACTATTTCCTCTCTGATAGCGTCTATAGGCGGATTTGTTACCTGTGCAAAGAGCTGTTTGAAGTAGTTGAACAGTGGCTGAGGCTCTTTTGAAAGCACCGCAAGTGGGCTGTCTGTACCCATAGCGGCAATAGACTCAGAGCCGTTCTTTGCCATTGGCAGGATAGATGTCATAACGTCCTCATAGGTATAGCCAAAAGCTTTCTGAAGTCTTTGTCTTTCCTCGTAGCCGTGTTCCTCTACCTTGATGTTTGGTATCTTAAGGTCTTTAAGTCTGACAAGGTTGCTGTCAAGCCACTCGCCGTAAGGCTGCTTTGAAGCATAGTATTCCTTAAGCTCGTCATCGTCGATAACTCTGCCCTGAACAGTATCAACAAGAAGCATTTTGCCTGGGCGAAGTCTTTCCTTTTCAACGATATTGTCTGACGGGATAGGAAGTGCGCCAACCTCAGATGAAAGGATAAGATTGCCGTCCTTTGTGATATAATATCTCGACGGACGCAGACCGTTTCTGTCAAGCACTGCACCCATGATATCTCCGTCAGAGAAAAGGATAGAAGCAGGTCCGTCCCATGGCTCCATCATAGTTGCGTAATACTGATAGAAATCTTTCTTAGCCTGACTCATCGTGCCGTTGTTATCCCATGGCTCAGGGATCGTTATCATGACAGCCAGTGGCAGATCCATTCCACTCATGACCAAAAATTCAAGTGTGTTGTCGAGCATTGCAGAGTCAGAGCCTTCTGTGTTTACAACAGGTGTGACCTTATCAAGGTCGCCCTTCAAATGCTCAGACTTCATCGTTTCCTCACGGGCGAGCATTTTATCAGCATTGCCTCTGATAGTGTTTATCTCACCGTTGTGAACGATCATTCTGTTAGGATGCGCTCTCTGCCAGCTTGGGTTTGTGTTGGTAGAAAATCTTGAATGTACCATAGCGATAGCAGACTCGTAGTCCTTATCCTGAAGGTCAGGGAAGAACTTTCTGAGATCCTGCACAAGGAACATTCCTTTATATACTATAGTTCTGCTTGAAAGCGATACAACGTAGGTGTCCTCATTTGACTGCTCGAACACACGTCTTGCAACATATAGCTTGCGGTCAAAGTCAAGACCCTTTTTAACACCCTTTGGACGCTTGATGAAGCACTGCATTATGGCAGGCATACACTCGACAGCTCTCTTGCCAAGCACCTCAGGCTTTGCAGGAACGACTCTCCAGCCAAGGATCTCCAGACCCTCTTTTTCAGCGATTATCTCAAACATCTTCTTTGCCTGATTTCTCGCAAGCTCGTTCTGTGGGAAGAAGAACATACCAACAGCATAATCTCTCTCCTCGCCAAGCGTGATCCCAAGCTCAGCGGCGGCGATCTTCTTGAAAAATTTATGTGAGATCTGAAGCAGGATACCTACTCCGTCACCTGTTTTGCCCTCTGCGTCCTTACCAGCACGATGCTCAAGCGTTTCAACGATAGTCAGCGCATTTGCAACAGTATCGTGGCTCTTTTTGCCCTTAATGTTCACAACAGCACCTATTCCGCAGTTATCATGCTCGAATTTCGGTGAATACAGGCTTTTTACATTAGTCATATCCTCCATGCGTTCCATTTTTATCACCCTTTCCTGCCAAACTGTAAAAAAATTATAGCTTATCGTTCAGCAACGTATGTTATTTCACGGCTCATAGCCGATTTTTAGCTGTTTTTAACAAAAAATTTGCAGGAAGAAATTAAAATCCTGCAATCCTGCATAAGTGCAAGCAAACTCAAAGCGTGGTTTTTCGCACAAATGCAAGAAAATAGCCTTTTGCCGTCTTTTTTGACGGCTTAATCATTATAACACACATTACAACAAAATGCAAGAGTGAATGATAAAACTTGCATAAATTCATTATTAATTTTTAGTTAATCGGTATACATATATAACTTATGATTTCATATCGCTTTCCTAGGTAAACCTTGTAAACTAACGTAACAACGCTCTTTTCAGCTTATTTACAGCCATTTTCAGTGAAGAATCGTACTCTTTGTAAAAATGCTGATAATCCTTAGAATTGTTCCAGTCGCCACCCCATTTCCAGCCATGACGTCTGAAAATGCAATAGCAAAGGTCTGTTCTGTCAATCTTGTGATCAAAAGCCTTGTCACGGTCTGCATACTCTGTAGCATTGGCAGGCATGACCTTACTCCCCACTATATAAGGATTTATAAGGGGGTTTATGTCTATCGCCCTGCCGTAGCTGTGAGCCGAAATAGTGTTGGTACCAGCCACCACCCTATAGTTGAAGGCAGAGGAATTGTTATCCGCCATTGACCTTTCATCATCAGCGTCATACTCGTCCACGAGCCTGATTTTTTCTATCTCATAACCGCCCTCGAAAAGCTCATAGAAAATATCCAGAACCTCCAGCGCAAGCTTCCTCGCCACGATAAGCTCCCCCGACTGCACCTTATGCTCAAAGTCATAATATCTCACACGCAGATATGCAAGGTCGCCCAGCTTCACATAGGGATTTTCCTTATAGGAAACGCCTTTGATACGCTCTATCACCCCGTCTGGAAGCTCCTCGGCAGTAAAGCCCTCTCTGTATAATATCTTTTCCATAAAAACACTCCTTACAAAAAGCGGTCAAGGTATGATACCTTGACCGTCCTTATTATTTATCCGCAGACTTGTAGTACATAACAACAGGCGTACCGTAAGGCACGTTGTCATAAACATATTTGGCGTCGTCATAGCTCATATTTATACAGCCGTGAGAGCCGTTGTATTTGTATATCTCACCGCCGAAATATCCGCCTCGCCACGTTGAATCGTGAAGACCTATTCCGCAGAGAGAAACGTTGTTCCAAAAGTTGCACTTTGTATCCCACTCGTCGCCGTCGGCATTTGTGTCCTTCATACGCTTGTTGGTCTCCTTTGACCACAGCTTATAAACACCAGGGAGAGTTGTTCTCGCCTCAGATGTGGTCTGACCTGAAACTATATAGGTATCGAGCTTTTTCTTGCCCTTTTCATAATACCACAAGTGCTGGTCGGTAAGGTCTATCTCAATATAAGTGTCGCCTATATCATCGTCCTTGCTTCTTGCAGACTCAACGCCTGTAAAGTCAAAATAACCGGTACTGTAATAGATAGGGTCTACCTTGTCAACGCTCTCGCCCTTTTCAAGCATATCCACAAGATCGTCACAAGTCTTTTCCTGATCTATCCACCAGCCGTATTTAGCATCAGAGCTTGTCGGCACGATTATGTCGCCCTGCAAAGTGGCGTGGAATTTTCTCTTAGTATTATATGTATCATACTTCTTTGCGAGCTTTTCCACATACTCCATGGCTTTCTTTCTATCCACAGTGTAGCTTCCGTCATCTTTGAGCTTTATCATCTTCATAAGCTCCTCGCCCGTGAGAGTTTCTGTGGTGTAGTCAAAATCGTATGTGACAGAAAGCTGGAAAACATCATTTCGTTTCTTGCAATCGTCCTCAAGGTCTGCGCTCTTCACCTTTGGAAGGGAATAACAACCTGTGTCCTTGTCAAGCTCAACGCTAAGCTCACCTGCCGCCACGCTTTGCGTAACATAAGCTTCAAGCTTTTTCATATCGGTTATCTTGTTTCCCTGCACCTCAGGGGTGATAACATAAGCCGTCTTATCCTCGTTAAGGCCAAGCTTTGCATCAGCAGTTTCAACATCGCCCCAGTTTGCTTTCTCTACAAGCTTCTGAAGCTTCTCAACATCAAATGTGATGTCCTCATTAAAGCTATAGATGGAGTTCTGTATAAATCCAGAGAACCATGTTTTTCTGTTCACGCTGTCATAGATCTTCTGAAGATCGTCCTTGCCGCTTAGTCTGTAATCAAAATCAGCCGTCTTGAAAACAACAGGCGTGCCGTCGATAGTTTTGACCGTAAGCTCATAAGGCATATCGTTCACCCCGAGCAGATCGCAAGCCTGTTCAAATGTCTTTCCGCCCACGTCAATGCCATTCACTGTTGTGCCGCTCAGAAATCTGTTGCTATAGTAAGCTCTTCCAATGAAATATCCTCCGCCCACAACTATTACGATAGCCGCTGCCGCAGTGCCGCAGATAATGCCGATATTGTTGCGTTTTTTCTTTCTTTTCTTATTCTTTGACGAACCTTTGACAGAGCTGTTTTTCTTCACAGATGTCGCAGGCTTTTTCGTTATCTTTGTGGAATTTTCCGTCATCAATTATCCTCCTGTACAAAATGACGTTCGGCATTTGCCGACAATGTATCAAGAATAATTATATCACGCTTTTTTCCTTTTGTCTATAGGATAGGCTGAAAAATTTGTCACAAAAAGAGTGCCGGATATTCTTATTTAATGTACAAATAAACGTACTGCAAACAAACTACACGCAAACGCAGTAAAAAAATATCGGGCAGATAACTCCACCCGATACAATATCAATCTTTTATATACTTGTTCTTGACCTCGCTGTAGGTCTTGCAGAAGCGATCATGGGAGATATACGCTCCCCAGCTCATGTTATCGTCCACCTGAGGGTCCATAACATATACCTGACCGTTTATCGTTACCTCCACCCACATATGATAGCCATAACCGCCTGCCGCCATAGCGGTCTTGCCGTCAACGGTCTTTGCGTCAAAGCCTATGTAGTTGAGCATTGCAGCGTAAACGTAAGAATATTCTGTGCAAGTGCCGTAACCGTCCTCAAGAACAGCCTTGACAGGATTTGCCCAGCCGCCGTAATCGTAGACCGTGTTCTTTATAATATAATCGTAGCAAGCCACAGCCTTTTCGTAGTTTGTCATATCATCTGATATTATCTTATGGAGATATTTCAGAAGTATCTTTTCTTCCTTTGCGCTGAGCGTCGCCTTTGGATCAAGCACTGCAGAATTAAGTCGCTGTGCAGGGGTCTTGCCGTTGTCGACAACAGGCGCAGTGATTGTAGTTGTAACAGGCTTTTTAGTTGTTGTCACCTTAGCGGTGGTGGTCTTTTTCTTGGTAGTAGTCACCCCAGGCGTTGTGGTCGTAACAGGGGCAGTTGTTGTTTTTGCAGTGGTAGTAGTTTTTGCAGTAGTAGTTTTCACTGTTGTAGTCTTTTTTGTAGCCTTTGAAGCAACAGTATCGCTGTCAGTAGTGCTGACAGGGACGGAAGTAACAGCAGAAACCTTTGTTTCAGACTTTGAAGCCTGCTGAGTTTTCTTTGTCACAAGGCTTACTGATATGCTAAGCTTTGTGTCAGCGGAAGTCACGCTCTGCACTGCGGTCACTGACGCTGGCTTCTGTGATATTACAGAGGTCGTTACGCTCTCTGATCTCAAAGCTGTTTCGGAAGCTGACTTTGTTGTTTCGCTTTTTGCAATTTTTACAGCCTTTACAGCCTCGGTCTGAGAATTTTTCGCAGTTTCCTTGACGGCTGATGTTGTAAGAACAGTTGTGATATCCCCGATCTGCTCAGATGTTTTCTTGTCAGAAACAGCAGAAATGACCTTTGCATTTTCAGGCGGCATGACTGCACATGGCTGGATAACGTTTTTATCAAGTGTCGCAAAAGTCACAGCAGATACTGTCACAACTCCGCAGGCAGAAAGCACAGCCACACAGCGGGATATTCCCGACTTCAAATAACCCAATTCAGAACGCTCCTTTCAAATGTGATAAACTAAACCATATTATAATGAATAAGGTTACAAAAGTCAAGGGGCATTGTAATCAAATTGTAATTTTCAAGCCGATTTTTCGTTCGTTTATGAAGTTTATATGAACGTTAAGTTACAACCATTGTACATTTTATATCCCAGGAACGACAATAAGGGTTCTATTTTTATCACTTTTAACAAATTTCGCAAAACTTTTATTAATAATACCGAAAAACGGACACCTGCGTTACAAAAGCCCATATTTTCCACGATATTTTACATATCTATCCACAAAATCACCCACGAAAAAAAAGAACGCTGACACAAGCCAGCGTTCCCTTTTTGAAGTATATGAAGTATATATGGAGAAAAAAGTATATGTGTAAATTTCATCTTTTTGTCTTTCTCTTATTGTATTTATATGATACTCCGCCAATGTGACAGTTTTATGATAGTGTGCTGAAAACTAATACACAAAAAAAACAAGTGCAAAAAAAACGCCTGCCATATGACAGACGTTTTCTCTTAGTTTAAGTAAATTACTCAGCCTGAGGTGCTCCTACAGGGCAAGTACCTGCACAAGAACCGCAGTCGATGCACTCGTCAGCGTTAATAACACACTTACCATCAGCCTCGGAGATAGCTCCTACTGGACATGCGTCCATGCAAGCGCCGCAGCCGATGCACTCATCACTAATCTTATAAGCCATTTTCACAGACCTCCTTGCATAAATTCTACAAGTATCATATCAAATACTATACTTATATAATAACACATTTTCTGAAAAAATCAAGAGGTTTTCGGCATTTCATAAAAATTTCACATAGATTTTAAGTGATTTTTCAGTTAGTATTTACTAATCAGCTAAATGCTTGCCAATTCCTGCTGTGAGATAAGTGCAAATCCTGCTTCACTCAAAGCTTCCAGAGCGGCTGTAACGTTCTCCACTCTAAGGATAAGATAAGCCGTGTTTTCCTTAGTGTTTATGAATGCAGAATACATATACTCAACGCTGATGTTGTCATTGTAGAGAGCTTTCATTGCTTCTGAAAGTCCGCCTGGACGGTCATTTATCTCCACTGCAAGCACCTGAGTGGTGGTAACGGAAAAGCCCTCTGTTTTCAAGGCTGAAACTGCTTTTTCAAAATCGTCAACGATAAGTCTGAGAATACCGAAATCCTTTGTGTCAGCAAGGGACATTGCACGGATATTCACATCATTATCCCCAAGTATTTTTGTAACGGCAGACAATCTGCCAGGTCTGTTTTCAATAAAAACCGAAAGCTGTTTTACTGTCATAAAATTACCCCCTGTCTTTTAGACAAGCTTTCTCTTGTCGATAACTCTTACTGCCTTGCCCTCAGAACGTGGAATGCTCTTTGGCTCAACAAGTCTTATCTTCGCCTTGATGCCAAGGATATTATGGATATCGTTGGATATCTTCTTTTCAAGATCCTCGATAGACTTGACAGTATCAGAGAACATATCGTCATTAAGCTCGACTCTTATCTCGAAAGTATCAGAATTGTTCACCCTGTCTACGACTATCTGATAGTTAGGGCTTGCCTTTGATATCTTAAGAAGCACTGACTCTATCTGCGATGGGAACACGTTTACACCCTTAATGATGAGCATATCGTCGCTTCTGCCCATTGGCTTGCACATTTTGACGAGAGTTCTGCCACATGAGCATTTCTCTCTTGTAAGAATACAAATATCTCTTGTTCTGTATCTCAGCAGAGGGAAAGCTTCCTTTGTGATACTTGTGAATACAAGCTCGCCCTTTGAGCCTTCAGGAAGCACCTCTCCTGTGTCAGGGTCGATTATCTCTGCGATAAAGTTGTCCTCATTGATGTGCATACCAGACTGTGCTTCGCACTCGAAAGCTACGCCAGGACCGCTTGTTTCTGTCAGACCATAGATATCGTAAGCCTTGATACCAAGAAGCTTCTCTATCTCGTGACGCATTTCCTCTGTCCAAGGCTCAGCACCGAAGATACCAGCTTTAAGTGTAAGCTCCTCTGGCTTTATGCCCATTTCCTTTACAGTTTCACCTATATAAGCGGCATATGACGGAGTACAGCACAGGATAGTCGAACCTAGATCCTGCATGAACTGTATCTGTCTTTCTGTGTTTCCTGATGACATCGGCAGAGTAAGACAGCCCACCTTATGAGAGCCGCCGTTAAGACCTGCTCCGCCTGTAAAAAGTCCATAGCCATATGCAACGTGGCAAACGTCGTCTTTTGTTCCGCCTGCGGCAACTATAGCTCTTGCACAGCAATTTTCCCAAAGGTCGATATCATGCTGAGTGTAGAAAGCCACAACCCTCTTACCTGTGGTTCCGCTTGTGGAATGTATTCTCACGCACTCTGAAAGCGGCTTTGCAAGCAGACCGTAAGGATAAGCCTCACGCAGATCAGCCTTTGAAAGGAACGGCAACTTGTGCAGATCCTCAATGCCGTGGATATCATCAGGCGTTACGCCCTTTTCTTCCATAAGCTTCTTGTAGTATGGCACATTGTCCCAGACGTGCTTGACCTGTTTGACAAGTCTTTCGCTCTGGAGCTTTTTCATGTCCTCGTGCGCCATGCACTCGATCTCTTCGTTCCAATATTTTCCCATTGGAACACACCTCCTGTTAAAATGGTTTCGGTCATATTACTCGGGTATCAACTTTGCACAAGTATCATACGCCGTACATTTCTTCAAGCATCTTAATGCCTGTTTTCGTTTTGAACACCTTGTCACGGAAGCTTTTTATGCTCTCTTTGGAAAGGCTGTCCTCGAAAGCGTTCACAAGGAAATCTGCTTCCAAGAGTATCTGCCAGTCAAGCCCCTGGGCGCCCTCATAGGTGTGATGATGTGCAATAAGAAAGCACACCCTGTCTATGATATCCTCGTCAAAGTCAAGCTCTGTGAGCATTTTCCGTGCAGGCTCAGGACCTAACTGTTCCTGAAGCTTTCCGCCGCAGTGACCCTTGCCGTATCTCTCCTCCGCAGGCTTTATGCCTATATCATGCACCACCGACGCAACGTCAAGACAGTGCATAGTGCGGATATCAAGCCCCTCTGCCCTGCCGATAACACGGGCAAAGGTATGCACCTTTATAAAGTGCTGTATACGCTTAGGGTCGCCGCTGAAAAACTCGGTCATTTTTATGATAAGACCGCTTATCTCGTCCATTATTTTACCTCTCTGCCGAGAGCGAACGCCTTTTTATTCAGTTCAAGGAACTTTGCAGGAACACAGTTTTCAAGAGCCTTCTGCCAAACGTCCTCGTCAAAAGCCATTTTAGTTGACACAACACCCATGAGAACAACGTTTGAAGCCTTTGCAGTACCAGCCTGCTCCGCAAGTGCCAGTGCGTCAACAGCGATAACGTCAACGCCCTCTGCTTTAAGCTTGCCTATGATATCCTCAGGATAAACAGCCGCACCTGTGATAACAGGCATTGGGTCTATCTGCTGAGTTGAAGTGATGATATGTCCGCCCTTCTTGAGATATGAAACATATCTTGCGGCTTCAAGCTGCTCAAAGCTGATGATGATATCAGCTTCGCCTTTTTCAACTACAGGCGAGCATACCTCGCTGCCGTACTTAACGTATGTAACAACAGAGCCGCCACGCTGGCTCATTCCGTGTACCTCGCTGACCTTTACATCAAAGCCCTGAGAGAGAAGCACATTTCCTATTATTCTCGACGCAAGCAGAGAGCCCTGTCCGCCTACGCCCACTATCATAATTGATCTTGTTTTCATTATTTACACCTCGAAATATATGTTATCATTAGTCGCATATCGCACCCAGCTTACACATTTCCTTGCATATGCCGCAGCCTACGCACTGTGTATGGTCGATAACGCACTTGCCGTCATGGATAGATATAGCAGGACAGCCTATCTTCAGGCACTGCTTACAGCCAACGCACTTATCCTTGTTTACCTTGAGCGGTGGATTGTGCTTTACATATTTAAGAAGTGCGCATGGACGTCTTGAAATAATAACGCTTGGTTCTTCCTTGGCAAGCTCTTCCTTGATAACAGCCTCTGTTTCAGCCATGTGATATGGGTCAACAACTCTTACGCTCTTGATACCAAGTGAATGGCAGAGCATTTCAAGGTCAACGGCATAAGCAGGGTCGCCCTTAAGGTTTTTACCAGTTGTAGGGTTCTGCTGATGACCCGTCATACCTGTGATAGAGTTATCGAGAATGATAACAGTTGAATTTGTGGAGTTATATGCAACGTTCACAAGACCTGTCATACCGCTGTGCATGAATGTAGAGTCACCGATAACGGCAACAGACTTCTTCTCAGCCTCTGCACCTCTTGCCTTGTTGAAGCCGTGAAGTCCACTGATAGAAGCACCCATGCAGATAGTTGAATCCATAGCACAAAGCGGTGCTGTTGCGCCGAGAGTGTAACAGCCGATATCGCCTGATACCATAACGCCCAGCTTATGCAGGCAATAGAACAGACCTCTGTGAGGACATCCCGGACACATAACAGGAGGTCTTACAGGCACGTTATCCTCAAATGTGATATACTCAGTCTTCTCGCCAAGTATCTTTTCAGCAACGATAGTCTGTGATATCTCGCCCATAAGGCTGAAAAGCTCCTTGCCGATAACGTTCACACCGTTCTTCTTGCAGTGTGTTTCGATAACATCGTCAAGCTCCTCGATTACATAGACCTTTTCGCACTTTGCGGCAAAGTCCTTTATTATCTGAATAGGCATTGGGTTTACGATACCGAGTTTGAGATATGAAGCCTTGTCACCCAGAGCTTCCTTCGCATACTGATATGAGATACCGCTTGTGATAACGCCTATCTTTGTATCGTTCATCTCTACCTTATTGAGCGGTGAAGTTTCGGCATAATCAGCGATAGCCTTCATTCTTGCCTCAACAACAGGGTGACGGCGGATAGCGTTACCAGGCATCATAACATACTTCTGGATATTCTTTTCATATGGGATATTCTCCCTTTCCTCTCTCTCGCAAAGCTCAACGGCTGACTGAGAGTGAGAAACTCTGGTGGACAGTCTTACGATAACAGGAACATCGAACTTTTCAGAAAGCTCGAAAGCAGCCTTAGCAAACTCCTTGCACTCTCCTGAATCGGAAGGCTCTATCATCATTGTCTTAGAAGCGATAGCATGGTGACGTGAATCCTGCTCGTTCTGTGACGAGTGCATACCAGGGTCATCGGCAACAGCTATTACCATACCTGCTGTTACACCTGTGTAGCCTGCTGTGTAAAGAGGGTCAGCGGCAACGTTAAGACCAACGTGCTTCATTCCGCAGAAGCTTCTTGCACCACCTATAGAAGCGCCAAGAGCCACTTCCATTGCAACCTTTTCATTAGGCGCCCACTCAGCATATACCTCGTCATATTTTGCAACAGCTTCTGTTATCTCAGTTGACGGAGTACCAGGGTAAGATGATACAACCTTACAGCCTGCCTCATACAGACCTCTTGCAAACGCCTCGTTTCCAAGCATTAGTTTTTTCATACAATAAATCTTTCCTTTCACTGCACCGACCATTTTTTTCGTGGTCGGTAGAAATAAACAATAATTAAAATAGACATAAGTAATTATACCACAAATTTCACCAAAATGCAACAGCTTTTTTGATTTAAAGCACCAATAGAGTGTTATAAAAAGTTTGCTTACAGCAATTTTGTCAGTTTGCATAAAATATCAAGGGAGCTTCTGTGCAAAAATTTATGCCAGCTTACACGTTTTGAGCAACAAAAAATAAATCGCCGCCAGGCGATACCATAATTCCTCATTCCTCACTCCTCATTCCTCATTCTTAACACTCCTCATTCCTCATTCTTACATCCTCACTTGTTAAAAAAATTGTACTTGAAAAAAGAGCATAAATGTTGTATAATAACAAAGTATACTTATATTTACGTTCGGAGGATATACATAATGAAAAAATACACACTTGACGAGGTCTACACAGCCGATATGACAGCGTTTCAGAGAGAAAGATATAACAGAGTTGCAGATGAATTTGAAAAGCTTTTCGGTGAAAAGCCAACTGCTTTCTTCTCAGCTCCAGGCAGAACTGAGGTAGGCGGCAACCACACCGACCACAACTTCGGCTGTGTTCTTGCGGCAGGCGTTTCACTCGACGTTATTGCCGCTGTCGCTCCTGACAACGAAGAGAACGTTATTACAATAAAGTCCGAGGGCTTCCCAATGGACACTGTGAACGTCGATGACGACGCTATCTACGAGGAGCAGAAAAACACATCTGCGGCACTTATAAGAGGTATGTCCGCAGGCTTTAAGAAGAATGGTCACAATGCCGGGGGCTTCAAGGCTTATGCTACTTCAAACGTGCTCAAAGGCTCTGGACTTTCTTCATCTGCGGCTTATGAAGTGCTTATCGGCACTATCCTCAACGGTCTTTACAACGAGGGCGAGGTTTCTGCTGTGGAAATAGCTCAGATAGCTCAGTTTGCGGAAAATGTATATTTTGGCAAACCGTCAGGTCTTATGGACCAAATGGCTTCATCAGTAGGCGGATTTATCACTATCGACTTTGCTGACGAAAAGCACCCTGTTATCGACTCTGTAAAGTTCGATTTCACAAAAAGCGGTCACGCACTGTGTATCGTTGACACAAAGGGCAACCATGCCGACCTCACCCCTGAGTATGCGGCTATCCCTGCGGAAATGAAGTCTGTTGCGGCTTTCTTTGAAAAAAAGGTGCTGAGAGAGATAACAAAGGAACAGCTTCTTGAAAACATCTGTGCTGTTAGAGAAAAGTGCAGTGACAGAGCTGTGCTTAGAGCGCTCCACTTCTTTGACGATAACGAGAGAGTTGGCAAGGAAGCTTCCGCACTTTCAGAGGGCGACTTTGACGCTTTCCTGAGCCTTATCAATGAATCAGGCGATTCATCATTCAAATATCTTCAGAACATCTATGCTTCTTCCGCCCCAAACGAGCAGGGTCTTTCACTTGCTCTGTATCTTGCAAAGCAGGCTCTTGGCGGTGAGGGTGCTTGCAGAGTTCACGGCGGTGGTTTTGCAGGAACTATCCAAGCGTTCGTACCTGAAAAGAAGCTTGAAGCTTTCAAGGCTGAAATGGAAAGAGTATTCGGTGAAGGCTCATGCTATGTGCTGTCCATAAGACCTGTTGGCGGCGTGCAGATCGACCTTTAATATAGGAGTTGTCATGAAAAATCCATTTGCAGGCTTGAAGAAAAAGCAGGTGAAGTTGCAGTTTTCCACCTGCGGAGAGATAATGATAGACGGACTTCCCTTTGCTTTCGGAGTGGAGAGTGCAGGGAAAGCGTCAGACAAAGGGCTTTGCGTTTCCATATCTGGTGAAGCTGTCAATGACGGACGTGTTACCTTTTCAAACCTTGAATACTACGAAAACCATGGCGGAAAGATAACCCTTGTGAAGCATGGCTTTTCACTTGTCACCAAAAAGGACGGCAAAAAAATTTATCAGGCGAAGTTTACCAAAATACCTATCACCGAAAAGGACACCTCAGTGCTTTTCAGAAAGCTCACCGAGGAAGAGGTCGTCCAGCGACTCAACTGCGAGATAGCTTTTAAGGTGACACCTCATTTCAGCGGCGAGGACACACCCGAAGTCATGCTCACAGTTTATCCTTATGAAAATATGCTCACAGGGTCGGCTGTGCAGTGGCTAAAGGTCACGTCTGACAAGGACTATTTTCTGCACAAATATTCTAATAAATAACAGGAGAGTTTATCCCATATGAGAATGAGAAGAAAGAAAAATCTTGAGGCACGTCTTGAAGCCTGCGGAGATTATATTTTATATCTTGACCGTGACGAGAAGAATTTTCAGGACAAATCAAACAAACAGCTTATTGACTTTGAGAAGATATTCGGAAACAGCAATCCCCTTGTGCTGGAGATAGGCTGTGGAAAGGGTCAGTTTGCAAGAGAGATAGCAAAGAGAAATCCTGACAATAATTTCCTTGCAGTAGAAAAAAGCAGTAACGTTATAGTTGACGCCGCACAAATGGCTATAGACGAGGGCATACCGAACCTGAGATTTGCAAGGGGCGAGGCTGAATATCTGGATTGCTTTATCCCTGAAAAGTCAGTGGAGTGTATCTATCTTAACTTTAGCTGTCCGTATCCTAAAAATACATATGCACGTCATAGGCTCACATACCGAGCTTTTCTTGAAATATACAGACGTATTCTTGTGGACAAGGGCGAGATATACCAAAAGACCGACAATATGCACTTTTTTGAGTTCTCCTTGGAGGAGTTCTCTGCGGCAAATTACGGACTTAAAAACATTTCTCTCGACCTTCACAACAGCGGCTTCGAGGGCAATATTGTAACGGAATATGAGAAGAAATTCTCAGACATGGGTATGCCTATCTACAGATTGGAGGCGTTCGTAAAATAATGAGCGAGCAGATAAATCCAATTGTCAGCGAGAAAGATGTAGGTGCTGACGGCAAGCTTCGCAAATGGCCAACAGGCAGAAAAGTCAAGTGGATAATTTGGATAGTCGTTATTCTTGCAGTAGCACTCGGCTTCTGGCATCAGCACTATATGCGCTCCGACAGCCAGATAAAAGCCGTTTTCAATGACAATAAGGCTAACTTTCAGACCACTGCGGAATTTATGATAGAAAGCATTTCATGCGAAAAGCCGACACTACCAAAGGGCAAATGCTCCATTAAATCGCTCACTGAAAACAATGCCTGCAAGTCTGTGAAGAAAGAGCTTGAGGAGCTGGAGCGCAGGAACGTTACATACATCGACAGCGACGGCTTGACAGTGAAATTTTATACCATTTATGACCATTACTATATTTACCGCTCACCCATAAGCTCATCAGGGGGCGAGGATAACCTCGGTGACGGGTGGTCTTATGTAAAAACAAGTAAAAGCTGATTTTTTTATGGACGAAAAAAATTTTTTCGTCCATTTTTTTATGCAATCAAACGGTCTTTACATTCGTGTTATAGATGAAAGGCTTTTCAAAACAACAAAGGAGGTGACAGCTTTGACAAGAGATATTGACTACATAGTTGACAAATTTTCAGACGATATCTACCGAGCGGCACTGGCAGTCACAGGCAGCGTTCACGAGGCGGAGGATATAGTCAGCGAGGTCATAATAAAATATTTCACAAGGCAGGGTGAGCTTTTCTTCAATGATGACGAGCATCTTAAAGCGTGGCTGCTGAGAACGGCGATAAATCTATCCAAAGACCTGCTAAGGTCGGCAGGCAGACGTCTGCGTGCAGAAAATGAGGTAAGTGCAAGCAGCGATTTTTCATCACCTGATATGCAAATAGATGTGCAAAACGCTATAAACAGGCTGGATAAAAAATACAGGATAGTGCTTTATCTTTTTTATTATCAAGGCTGCAAGACCGATGAGATAGCCGACATTTTGGGAACAAGCAAGGGCACGGTCACATCAAGGCTGAAAAGAGCAAGAGAAAAACTAAAGCTTTCACTTTCAGACTACGAAAAGGAGATGAGCGTATGAACGAAAGAGATATAAAACAATTTTTCGCAGGCGCAAGCCTTTCTGAGCAGAAAAAAACACAGCTCAAAGAAACGCTCAAAAAGCGTTTTCCACAACAAAACGGAGATATAAATACGGATACTTTCACACCACAAACCGAGCCGACACAGCCTGCCATAGTCGCAAGACACAAGGGTGCAAAGGTAGTTGCGGCAGCGGCGGCAGTGGTGCTTGTAATGTCAGGCGGAATTTACATGACAAGAAATATCCATGACTACGAGCCGAACGCAGGCACAGCTCCACCTGCAAACAGCAGTGTATCCGGCGATACAGGTACACTGCAGTTGTGTTCAGCAGACTTTATAAAGCTTGCAGACACAGTGCTTGAAAGCGCAAATTCTACGGTAGGAAATCTCGACATAATACAAAACAGCCCTGCATACTGCGATATAGTCTACAGCGGCAACTATGACGAAAATATCGAGGGAAAGGAACACAGCACAAGGTATTACGTTGACCTGCTGGAGAAAACCGACAGCGGACTTCCAAGCGTGGATTTTTTGACAGATGATAACAGCTATGAGCCAAATTCTTTGGTAATCGATATCCTGTCGGAGATAAAAACCCTTGATGAGGACGCTTTTAACAAGGCGGTGAATTGCAGAATAGAAGCCCATATTGAGAATAACAACTGCAAGATAACCATTTCAGACAGCGATAACAGCGTTTCTCTCAAATACGGAAGCGGCGAAAGCTTCACTGAAAATGCCAAAATTATAGCTCAAACCCTCAAAAATGACCTGCTGGATATCTATGACGAAAGCTCTATGAAAAACCCAGACAATGCCATTTTTAGCTACTCCCCTGCTGACTATAATTATTACAACGATATCATGAACAGCAACAATACAACAGAATATGTAAAGTCAGACTATGCACAAAATGAAAGTGTGACAACTGAAAGTCTTATTCTTCTGACCCTTAAAGCCATAAATAATTCTGATATGGCATTTGATATGACAAGTGATTATTTTGCAGTGGATATGCTCACAGACAGTTTCAAAATTTACCGCTATGCAAATAATGGCAGCTGGGAAATGTGTACTGCAACGCTGTTTTCACGCACAGATATGTCTGACACGGCAATGCGTATTTACGAGAAAGCCGATGAGCTTGTAAAAAAGTACAACACCGAGGGCAGAAAGCTGCATTTTGACACAGTGAACTCTCTTGACCTTACAAAGCAGCTTGCAATGTCGTATGTGCCAGATATGGACAAAGAAGATAACATCACGCCGGAGCTTTTCGCATATGGACTTTGGGTAGAAACTCTGCCATATGACAAAGAGTCCAGCTCCTATGATTTATCCGGACTTGACTTTTCAATATACTTTGAAAAGGATAAGGACGGCAGTGCATATGATGTAACCCAGGTGGATGTCACAGTTGAGGGGGATATGGTTTATTCATACACCACTGATGAGCATGACAGCGTTGAAACTTATGACCAAAATGACAGTGCATTATCTTAACAAAACAATGTTGGTAGCTCGGTTGCTCACTAAACAAAGGTAGAGTTACCGAGCCACAAAATAAAAGCTATGCTCCAAGATAGAGTAGCGAAGTAAAAAAAGAAAAAAGTGACCTGCAAAGTTAATTGCAAGTCGCTTTTCTTTATGCAATAATATTTATCCACAAATTAGTTGTTGATGAGCTTCTCGTCATCATTGTTCCAGCTGTAGAGCTTTCTGATCTCCTTACCAACCTTCTCAGAAGGATGCTCAGCGTGGAGCTTTCTCATAGCCTTGAAGTGTACCTGTGAACCTGCGTCAGACATATCAAGGAGGAAGTCCTTAGCGAATGTACCGTCCTGAATGTCAGACAGAACCTTCTTCATAGCCTTCTTAGTGTCCTCAGTAACGATCTTTGGACCTGTGATGTAGTCGCCGTACTCAGCTGTGTTAGAGATAGAATATCTCATGCCCTCGAAACCTGACTGATAGATAAGGTCAACGATGAGCTTCATCTCATGGATACACTCAAAGTATGCGTTTCTTGGGTCATAACCAGCTTCGCAAAGTGTTTCAAAACCAGCCTGCATAAGTGCGCAAACACCACCGCAGAGAACTGCCTGCTCACCGAAGAGGTCTGTTTCTGTTTCTGTTCTGAATGTTGTCTCAAGAACACCTGCTCTTGCTCCGCCGATACCAAGTGCATATGCAAGTCCGATATCCTGTGCGTTGCCTGTTGCGTCCTGCTCAACTGCGATAAGGCAAGGTGTACCCTTACCAGCCTGATACTCAGAACGTACTGTGTGACCAGGAGCCTTAGGTGCGATCATGATAACATTGACATTCTTTGGTGGTACGATGCAGCCAAAGTGAATGTTAAAGCCGTGTGCGAATGCAAGAGTCTTACCTTCTGTGAGGTATGGCTCGATAGATTTCTTATAAAGTGCAGCCTGCTTCTCATCAGGAATAAGGATCATGATGATGTCAGATGTCTTTGCAGCTTCCTCAGTTGTCATAACTGTAAGACCCTGCTGCTCAGCCTTTGCCCAGCTCTTAGAACCTTCGTAAAGACCTACTACTACGTCAACACCGCTCTCCTTAAGGTTGAGTGCATGAGCGTGACCCTGTGAACCGTAACCGATAATGGCAACTCTCTTACCCTTGAGTACGTTAATGTCGCAATCCTGCTGATAGAATATTCTTGCCTGTGCCATTGTTAATTCCTCCAAATTCAGAAATTTAAGATTTATTTTATGTAGCCTTTCGGCTATATAATCAAAGTTTATTTGCCTGCATTGAATGTGTCAGAGCCTTTCTCTATTGCGATAGTGCCTGTTCTTACCATTTCGATTATTCCGTAAGGTGCTATGACCTCCTCAAATCTGCAAAGGTGAGCGTAAGTGTCGCAAAGTTCCAATGTCATTGTCGTAAGCGTTATATCCATGACCTTAGCCCCTGTGATATCCGCAATAGTCATTATCTCACTGCGTCTGTTTGCGACCGCAGACACCTTGACTATCATAAGCTCTCTTGCGAGATACTCATTAGCCTCAAATGTCTTTACCTTGATGACCTCTATAAGCTTATTGAGCTGTTTCTCGATCTGCTCAACTGTATGCTCGTCACCGTCAGCAACTATCGTTATTCTTGAAACGTCAGGGTCATGAGTTGGACCTACTGCAAGGCTCTCGATATTGAACCCACGTCTTGAAAACAGTCCGGAAATTCTTGATAGAACACCGCTGTGGTTTTCTACAAGAACTGAGATCGTATGTTTCATAAATCAACCTCCATAAGGAAACCTTTCCTTGTTTATTTATTATATCAGCTTATTATTAAGATTTTTTGAACGCAAACGCTATATACTGTAAACGCTACAGATAGTTAAAATATTGGCCTTATAATGTTGGCATATCCTTATCCACAACGACTTCAACAAGGCATATACCCTTATGCTCGGCGAGCATCTCAACGCCCTTTTCCATAGTATCATCGTCATAAACTCTCATTGCAGGTATACCGTAAGCCTCTGCAAGCTTGATAAAGTCAGGAGAGCCGTCAAGAAAAACTGCTGTCTGTCTGTCATGATAGCCGTTTGTCTGAAGTTCTCTTACCATGCCAAGGCGGTTGTTTGTCATTACTACCACCTTTATATCAACGCCGAACTGAACGGCTGTTGCAAGCTCCATGAACGACATCTGAAAAGCTCCGTCACCGCATATAGCAACTGTTGCTCTGCTGTTGTCAGCCATTTTTGCACCTATTGCCGCAGGCACAGAATAACCCATCGTACCCATGCCGCCTGAGGTAAGAAGTCTGCCCTCTTTGCGGAACTTATATTCAGTGCAAGTCCATATCTGATTTTGTCCAACGTCTGCCACAACAGTAACATTGGCAGGCATTTTCTTTGCAAGCCTGTCGATAAACACCCTCGGATTAACAGTACCCTTTGCAGGCTCAACATACTTTCTCTCGCCCCCAAGGGTCTTGATGTGAGCTATCCACTCATCGTGCTTCATAGGCTTTGCAAGCTCCGTCATTTGCTGTAAAACAAGCTTTGCGTCGCCAACGAGAGGCAGGTCAGCACCAATATTCTTGCCTATCTCCGCAGGGTCGATATCTATATGTATTATCTTAGTAGTTTTCTCCAGAGCCAAAGGTGTTTTAACGGCTCTGTCGCCAACTCTTGCGCCCACAAGGAACAGCACGTCGCACTCGTTCACAGCGGCGTTTGCCATTTTAACACCGTGAGTTCCTATCATGCCGCAGAAAAGCTGGTCGTCATCAGGGAAAACAGAAATGCCCATCATAGTTGTGATAACAGGTATCTGCATAAGGTCGGCAAGCTCTCTTATCTCGTTCTCAGCGTGAGCGGCAAAAACACCTCCGCCAATACAGATAAGCGGCTTCTCAGCCTCTTCCAACGCCGCCATTACACGCCTTACCTGAACGTAGTTGCCCTTTGTGGTAGGCTTATAGCTTCTTATCTCGCACTTTTCAGGGTACTCAAAGTCGATAACAGCTTTCTGAACGTCCATAGGGATATCTATAAGCACAGGACCCGGTCTGCCCGTACCTGCGATATAGAAAGCCTCTTTGAACACTCTCGCAGTGTCCTCAGGGTCTTTGAGAAGATAGCTGTGCTTAACGAACGGCTCAGCCGAGCCTGTAATGTCAGCCTCCTGAAAAACGTCAGATCCTATCTGGTCGGTATTCACCTGACCTGTTATGCACACGATAGGTATAGAATCCGCATAAGCGGTAGCAATAGCAGTAATAAGATTAGTTGCACCCGGACCTGATGTAGCGATACAGACCGCAGGCTTACCTGAAATTCGTGCATAGCCGTTAGCCGCATGACCGCCGTTAGCTTCCTGTCTCACAAGCACCTGCCTGATGTCGTTTTCAGCATCCAGCAAAGCGTCATAGAAAGGACAGATAGCAGCTCCGGGATAGCCAAAGACGACTTTTACGTTCTCAGCTTTCAAACATTCAACCATAGCCTGACTTACAGTCATCTTCATAATAAAGTCGCCTCCATAAAAAATTTTCTGTATAAATTATCATATAAAGTGATAAAACATACAAAGCTGTGATTTATTATACCATATTTATAAGATTTCGTCAAGTATCGTTAGCATACGAAGGAATATTTATGCTTCAAAAAATTTTGCAAAAAAATTTTAAAAAGGGGTTGACAAGACAGATGAACTGTGCTATAATAATTAAGTCGCTGAGAGAGAACGACACAAAAACAAATAATAATGTGGACAGGTGTCCGAGTGGTTTAAGGAGCTGGTCTTGAAAACCAGTGATACGGCAACGTACCGTGGGTTCGAATCCCACCCTGTCCGCCACATTTTTTATATATACAGGTTTGCGGATTTACCCAAGTGGTGAAGGGGCTCCCCTGCTAAGGGAGTAGGTCTGGAAACGGGCGCGAGAGTTCAAATCTCTCAATCCGCGCCAGCAAAAGTTTAAGCTTTTGCTTGTATCCGCTTTACGTTATGTAGAGCGGATTTTTTATTATATAAATACACAAACGCCGCAGAGATATCTGTCCTCTGCGGTGTTTTTTTATTCTGCAAGCCCTGCGGCACTTTTCATTCTGTCTTTGAAGAAATGGTCGAATACTGCCACGCACCTTCCCACAAGGAGCATTGCCGCCACCGTTCCGATACCGATACCTATTATCCGCTTGTCAAACAGCAGACCTATCACGCAGGCAATGGCAACACACGATGCGTCAAGAATATTCTTGCCAAAGCCCATGTTCTTTCCAAAGGCTTTTCCTATAGCCTGAGCAAGACCGTCGGCTGGGTTCGGCACGAACTTCATGGCTATCATCATGGACATTCCCGCACCCGTGCAGATTATCGCTGCTGCCAGATACAGCGTGTTTTGCCACAAATGTCCGAAATTGAAATCAAGCAGCTTTGAAAACATATTCAGCAGCAGGCTGAACACAATGCTGAATGGTATTTGCAGCCAGTCTATAACAGTTCTGTCGCTGCCTTTTATTATCATTTCTATCACAACGAACAGTGCATATGTAGCAAAAGTCACAAGAGAAAAATTCACGTCCCATATACTCGATATGGCAAATGGCACTGATATAATAGTGGATACGCCTAGCCCTGTTTTGATGTTCATCGTTATCCCTGCGGCAAGTATCACGAGCCCCATGGCATATATAGCCGCCCTTGCGGCATAATTCTTCTTTTCCAAACTAAATTCGCCTCCATACCAATCATACCACCTTCATTACACTTTTTCAAGAGCACAAAAAAGCTGCCGCACCAAAAGGCACAGCAGCTTTTATACTATATAATAGTATCAGAGTTATTGATTATTCCTTTGGACCTGCTGATACAAGAGCCTTACCTGCTGGGTTGCCCTCATATTTAGCAAAGTTCTTAACAAATCTGCTTGCAAGATCCTTAGCCTTTGTCTCCCACTCGGAAGCGTCAGCATATGTGTCACGAGGATCGAGAATTGCAGGATCAACGCCTGGAAGCTCTGTTGGAACTTCAAAGTCAAAGTGTGGTATCTTCTTTGTAGGTGCGTTGAGAATATCGCCGTTAAGAATAGCGTCGATAATTCCACGAGTATCCTTGATAGAGATTCTCTTGCCTGTGCCGTTCCAACCTGTGTTTACCAGGTATGCCTTAGCACCGCTCTTCTGCATCTTCTTAACAAGCTCTTCAGCATACTTTGTTGGGTGAAGCTCAAGGAAAGCCTGACCGAAGCAAGCTGAGAATGTTGGTGTAGGCTCAGTGATTCCACGCTCTGTACCTGCAAGCTTTGCAGTAAAGCCAGAGAGGAAGTAATACTGTGTCTGCTCTGGTGTGAGGATAGATACTGGAGGCAGTACACCAAATGCGTCTGCTGAAAGGAAGATAACGTTCTTTGCAGCAGGTGCAGAAGAAATAGGTCTTACAATGTTCTGGATGTGGTCGATAGGATAAGATACACGAGTGTTCTCTGTAACGCTCTTATCAGCAAAGTCGATCTTGCCGTTCTCGTCAAGAGTTACGTTCTCAAGAAGAGCATCTCTTCTGATAGCGTTGTAGATATCAGGCTCAGAATCCTTATCAAGGTTGATAACCTTAGCATAGCAGCCGCCCTCGAAGTTGAATACTCCGTTGTCGTCCCAGCCGTGCTCGTCGTCACCGATAAGAAGTCTCTTAGGGTCTGTAGAAAGTGTTGTCTTACCTGTACCGGACAGACCAAAGAAGATAGCTGTGTTCTCACCGTTCTTATCTGTGTTAGCTGAGCAGTGCATTGAAGCCATGCCCTTGAGTGGAAGGAAGTAGTTCATCATTGAGAACATACCCTTCTTCATCTCTCCACCATACCAAGTGTTGATGATGACCTGCTCACGGCTTGTGATGTTGAACATAACAGCTGTCTCAGAGTTAAGACCAAGCTCCTTATAGTTCTCTACCTTAGCCTTTGAAGCGTTGTATACAACGAAGTCAGGCTCAAAGTTCTCAAGCTCCTCAGCAGTTGGCTTGATAAACATATTTGTTACAAAGTGAGCCTGCCAAGCAACCTCAACGATGAAACGGATAGCCATTCTTGTATCCTTGTTAGCGCCGCAGAATGCGTCAACTACGAAAAGTCTCTTATTTGAAAGTTCCTTGATAGCGAGTTCCTTAACAGACTTCCAAGCCTCCTGTGAAGCTGGGTGGTTGTCGTTCTTGTACTCGTCAGAAGTCCACCAAACAGTGTCCTTAGAATTTTCGTCCATAACGATGAACTTATCTTTAGGTGAACGGCCTGTATAAACGCCTGTCATAACGTTTACTGCGCCAAGCTCACTCTCCTGACCCTTTTCATAGCCTTCGAGTGTTGGCTTTGTTTCTTCCTCGAACAGCTGCTCGTAAGAAGGGTTGTAAACAACTTCTGTAGTTCCGGTGATACCGTACTTGCTCAAATCGATCTTTGACATGTTGCAATAACTCCTTTTCAAAAAAATATCGTTAATAGGTGCTATAATGAAACAGCACACGCCGGCACATTCATTTTCTTTCCTTATTATTAAGCATAAGCTATACAGAAATTCATCTGACAATTGAAAACACACTGCCAGCATTTCATGCTGTGCTCCTATTACAGCAATATAATTATACCACATATTTTTCTGAATTGCAAGGGTAAACGCAGATTTTGTGAGCTGATTTTTTACATTTCGCTTAAATCTATAACGATTTTTTATGAATAAATGTAATTTCATGGTATAAAATAGATAATAAAAGATATTGACTATTATCAATAGTTAGTCTGAGCTTGCGTGGACGATTTTGCAGTATCAATATAAAATAATTGCATTTTTATGCTTCTTTGCAAAAAAGCGCCCCAAATTATGCAGGCAAATTCCGCTTCCCTGCAAACAGAAAAAAGGCAGTCCACAAGGAACTGCCCTTCTCCGAAATATCAACAATAGGGGAGATCTTATTTACTTTTTCTTCTTAGCCATGACAACAGCCGCACCGCTCAGAAGTGCAAGAGCGAATGCTCCTCCAGCAACACCGGTCGATGGGTTTGTGTTTGAAGCGTTTGAAGCTGCCTTTGAGCTGCTGTCTGACTTGCTGTCAGTTGCCTTGCTGTCAGAAGATGAGCTGTCAGAAGCGGAACTGCTCGTATCTGACGAAGCATCAGAACTGCTTACGCTGTCAGGCTGTGAAGAAGCAGGTGCTTTCTTTACAAGGTTTGCCACAGCGTCATTTATAGCCCTTACCATAGCGTCCACATCAGCCTGCTCTGTGATGTTCTTCGTTCTGTCAATAGCGGCAAGAGCCTTTTCGACTTCTGAGAAGTCCTCATAATCGTCCTTGTTGAGAGCCTTTGCGGATTTCTCTGCCTTGTCAAGCTCTGTGTAGTCTGCTGACTTGTAAACAAGTGCCTCAACAGCATCGTTTATGTCTTTCGCCATTTTGTCAACATCTGACTGCTGTGTAAGGTTTTTAGTTCTGTCGATAGCTTCAAGTGCCTTTTCTACGGCTGTAAAGTCCACATAGATGTCCTTATTAAGAGCCTTTGCAGCTTCTTCTGCCTTGTCAAGCTCTGTATAATCTGCCTTTGCATACTCAAATACAGCCGAACTGTCTCTATGAACTGCGAATGGTTTTTCACATTCATCAGTATGGAATGTACCGCCCTTTATCTCGCACTTTTCGCAATCGTTAAGGAAAATTCCTATGTCACCACCGAGTGTGATATCTCCTCCCGAGATAAGACCGTTCTTTATATTGTCTGTACCAAGATAAATATCCGCAAGCTTGGCATTGATATCTACCTTTCCGTCCTTTATAATCAAGCCTGTCTTAGGCTCAGGGGCACCTATACCAACTACTAATATTCCTGCTCTTCCTGCATTGATATTCACATCTCCGCCGTATATCTCAACAGAGCCGTTTGCATACAAACCGTCATTCCAGCCACCATCGGCAACTTCACTTGTGTCAATATTAAGAGTTGCGTCCATTACCTTTATGGAATAAAGTGTTATGACAGCACCGCCCTTTGCGTTGACAGTTCCTGACTCAAAAGTAACATTAGGCTGATCCATTACTGGAAGGTTGCCTGTTTCTTCAAGATTAAGCACACTGTCCTTAGTCTTTCCACTTAGTACTACACCGGTATCTTTTGCGCTTCCTTTTCTCGAAATAACTGTAGTGCCTGAGGTCATCTTGTTATCTCCTGAGAAAACTATATTAGTAACTTTTTCTCCGTCAACAATGACACAAGACTTTTTCGCCGTCGAAAAATCAACATTGTCAAGTGTAAGAGTAGAAGTTGCTGCGTCCCAGCTCCAGCCCTCGTCTTCATTTTTCTGATCGTTCTGAAATCCTGCCACTGTAAGGTCAAGAGTTGTAGTTCTCTGCTGATTTGCCGCAAAAACATTTATTGCAGGCAAAGATGCCATACATATGACCGTTGCTAGCATTGTGCTAAAAATTCTTGTCTTTTTCATATTTTATCCTCCCGAAATATAAGACTTCATATTCATATTTGCATTGCGATATAAAACCGCCCTGCTTATAATTATGATAGCAGAGCGGTAATAATTTTTCAACTATTTTGACACAAGCGGTCAAAAATCTGCACAAGCGGTATTCATTTAAACAAATAATGTATAAAAGTCCCACTTAATTGCTTTATATATCTATTTAATGGATATATTACTTTTTCTTCTTAGCCATGACCACAGCCGCACCGCTCAGAAGTGCAAGAGCGAATGCTCCGCCTGCAACGCCGGTCGATGGGTTTGTGTTTGAAGCGTTTGAAGCTGCCTTTGAGCTGCTGTCTGCCTTGCTGTCAGAAGATGAACTGTCGGAAGCGGAACTGCTCGTATCTGACGAAGCATCAGAACTGCTTACGCTGTCAGGCTGTGAAGAAGCAGGTGCTTTCTTTACAAGGTTTGCCACAGCGTCATTTATAGCCCTTACCATAGCGTCCACATCAGCCTGCTCTGTGATGTTCTTCGTTCTGTCAATAGCGGCAAGAGCCTTTTCGACTTCTGAGAAGTCCTCATAATCGTCCTTGTTGAGAGCCTTTGCGGATTTCTCTGCCTTGTCAAGCTCTGTGTAGTCTGCTGACTTGTAAACAAGTGCCTCAACAGCGTCGTTTATATCATTTGTCATTTTGTCAACATCTGACTGCTGTGCAAGATCTCTATACCCTCTTAAGGCCTCAACTGCACTGTACAAGTTTGCAACACTTTCATCTGTGTAGATAGAAAGGTCGGCAGGAATATTACCCAGCACTTCATAAACATTGCTGTAGTCAGCAGGCTCAGCACCGCAGGCAGGAGTATCGTTATCACGCTCAGTCCATACGTTTGATGAGCCGTTGAGCATATTTAAAAAGCTGTCTGTTTTCATATCGTCAATAGTAAGAGAAGCTGCTGATTCCGTATTTTTTGCTGTATTTTGTATGTTGTAGTAGCAATTTTGAATCGTACTTCTATTCATCGTATCTTGCATTGCAAAAGCATAAGCGGAAGAGGAAATATCAGATACAAGACCTGTTGCATAGCAATTCTTTACAGTGCCATAATAGTTATTGCTTGCAGCGTCAGTACCCAAGAATGACGCACCAACAAAACTGTTGCTTACATTGCCCTTTGCATAGCAGTTGCTGATGTTAAGACCTGAGATGTTTCCAACAAAGCCGCCTGCATATTCTGCACCTGTTATATTGCCTGTGGCATAGCAATTTTCTATCAAAGTTTCATCAATTGTCACTCCATTACCTATTCCAACGAAGCCACCTACTGCGATACCACGACCATTTCCTGTTACCTCAACAGAAACGTCTGCACCGCAATATTTAGCAAATGAGCCTTTTGCGAGCGTACCAACAAAGCCACCAACATTGCCCTTTTTTGTTGATTCCTCTATCTTTCCGGAAACACGGCTGTGGCTCACTGTTGTACCTCCGTCCTGAATGCCTACTAATCCGCCTATGCTGTTAAGAGCAACATAGCTGCCGTCAGAGCCTGCTTTCATGTCAAGACCGATAACAGTACAATTTACTATATCGCCCATAGAATAACCTACAAGCGCACCTCCCATGCGGAAGCCATATCCACTGCTGTGATTTCCGCCAACATAGTTTATAGAAACATTTTCAAGAACTACGTCCTCGATAGTGCCGCTGGTCGCACCGAACAAGCCGCATACATCGCCACTGTATGGCGATGTTTCTGTTCCAATGGTAAGATTTTTGATAGTATAACCATTTCCGTCAAAGTTGCCAGAGAAAACAAAATATTCATGACCACCCATAATAAGATCCGCCACAGTTTCTCCTACTGGAGTCCACTCTTTTCCACCGAGGTCGATATCCTCTGTAAGCTCAAAGTATGTGTCTGCATATTTTTCACCATATTCCTCTGCGTTCACTCTTTTCGCAAAATACGCAAGCTGTGAGCCAGTAGCTATTTGATAAGGGTCATCTTTTGTGCCTTTTCCTCCTGCAAAAGACTCCGCTACAGAGCCGTCCCAGACCTCTGTACCGTCAGCAAAAACAGAAACAGGCACTAAGCTTGCCGCAAGACCCATCGTCACCAAAAGGCTCAAAATCTTCTTTTTCATTCTAATTCCTCCATTATATTTTTTCGGTGTTGATATTTCTTTTTTACTCAGAACATAATTTTACACGGTTATTTTAACACAACCCACACACTTGTCAACAAGTTTGACACAAGCCGTCAAAAACCTGCACAAGCGGTATTTATTTAAACAAATAATGTATGAAAGTCCCACTTAATTGCTTTATATATATATTTAATGGATATATTACTTTTTCTTCTTAGCCATTACCACAGCCGCACCGCTCAGAAGTACAAGAGCGCATGCTCCGCCAGCAACGCCTGTTGACGGGTTTGTGTTTGAAGCGTTTGAAGCCGCCTTTGAGCTGCTGTCTGTCTTGCTGTCGGCAGTCGAGCTGTCAGGCTGTGAAGAAGCAGGTGCTTTCTTTACAAGGTTTGCCACAGCGTCATTTATAGCCCTTACCATAGCGTCCACATCAGCCTGCTCTGTGATGTTCTTTGTTCTGTCGATAGCGGCAAGAGCCTTTTCAACTTCTGAGAAGTCCTCATAATCGTCCTTGTTGAGAGCCTTTGCGGCTTTCTCTGCCTTGTCAAGCTCTGTATAGTCTGCTGACTTGTATGCAAGTTCAAAAGCCTGTGTATGTGTTGCGATATCCGCTGAAATAGTTATTTCCTTGCTGAGAGGCTCGCAATCGTCAGCAGTTACATCTACAGTGTAAGTGCCTGCTGTAAGCAATGCAGTATTGTTTGTTATCTCTTTTCCGTCTACCTTTATTACAACATTTTTCAGATCAGCAGGTGTTACTTCAAAATCAACTGCATATTCCTTAGTTGGCAGGACAGGTGTTTTTCCCTCAACATACTGATACTTTGCACCGTAGGCTGTCAGCTCGTCATAAAATTCTTTTGTTGTCATATAGTCATATGCTTTAGCCTTGCCTGCTTCTTTATTTGAACCGCAAGCTTCAACATCTTCTGTTTCTGTGAAATAGTTGTTTTTAAAGTCAGGTGTAGACGAGGAATCTTTTCCCACTATTCCGCCGAAACGTGTATATGGCTTTTTGGCTGAATACTGTGAAAGGTCAATTTCTCCTGCAAAATAGCAATCACTTACAGAACCGCCAGCTACCGAACCAACAATACCGCCTACATCTGTGGTCCCGTTGCCAACCGGCGTGAGTTTTCCTGTAACATAGCTGTTTATGACCTTGGAATCGCCATACAAACATCCTACGATACCGCCGGCGTCTGGTGCAGCATATACCATATCGCCTGTGCTTGAACAATAGCGGACTTCCGTTCCATTCTGTGCATATCCAACTATACCGCCCACATAAAGACTTCCGCTGTCGCCTGAGATAGTTATGTCTGCTGTGTTCTCACAATACTCAAAAGTTGTGCCGTCTGCCTGACCTACCATGCCCATTAAGCCATAAACATATTTGCCGTTATTGTTGAACGATACGTTTGACACACAATCAGAAATAGTACAATCACCTGCAAATCCTGCAATAGTGCCATAAAAAGTATAGTCGTTATCAGTATTTGTCACATCAATACTTCCCTCTATAGTCAGACCTGATACCTCCGCTTCCTCGATATCGCCAAAGAAACCGACCAACACGTCTTTACCATAAATAGACGTAAAATCAATGTTTGAAATAGTATGACCATTTCCGTAAAATTTACCGCTGAAACAATGTTCAATATAGCCGTTTTTACCGATAACGTTTCCGATAGGCGTCCATACAACACCTGTCAAGTCAAGGTCATTTTCAAGAACAACAACTGCGTCCTTATTCTTGTCATAATCTCCGTTGTTTACCGCTTTTGAAAACGCCAACAGGTCGTCAACAGTTTTTATTACCGTCTTATTATCGTCTGCAAATGCCGTTGTCGGCACAAACAAAAGACAGCCCGTCACCAAAAGACTTAAAATTTTCTTTTTCATTCTAATTCCTCCATAATATTTTTCGTTGTTGATATTTCTTTTTTACTAAGAACATAACTTTACACGATTATTTTAACACAGGCTACACACTTTGTCAATAAAATTAGCACAAACGGTCAAAAATCTGCACAAGTGGTAACAAAATAAATGAATAATACTTGAATTTTGCTTTGATGTGTGTTATTATATATTAAGAAATCATGTATAAGAAAGGATTTTTACAGTATGAGAGTGGCATTGGTAGACGATAATAAGAACGACCTTGCACTTCTTCATGAATATATTTCCGAACAAACCGCTCACAGCTGTCAGATAGATACGTTTTCAAGCGGAGAAAGCTTTTTGTCATGTTGGCAGATGGGAGCTTATGATCTGGTGGTGCTTGATATATTCATGGGGAAAATGACAGGGATAGATGTGGCAGAAAAGCTTCGTGAAACAGACAAAAACGTGCATATCGCATTCGGCACTTCAAGCAACGAGTTTGCAAGCGAAAGCTACGACCTCAACGCCTGCTACTATCTTTGCAAGCCCTTTCAGGCTGACAAAGTAAAAGCCATGCTTGACCGGATCGGTTCTGATGAAATTGATCGTATGCGTTCCGTTAAGCTTCCCGATGGTCAGAACGTGATACTCAGAAATGTTATCTACATAGACTGTGCGTCACATATCGTGACTATCCATTGCACAGACGGTGAAAGCATAGTTTCAAGAAATTCTTTCGCTGAGATCGAGAGCATTTTTTGCAGTCATTCATACTTTTACACCTCCACCAAAGGCGTCATCGTGAATTTCTATGAGATAGCCCAGCAAAAAAGCGACATTTTCATAATGAGCGACGGCACACATATCCCCATAAGTCGCCGAAAATCCAGAGAAACATTAGACGCCTTCGCTCAGTTTCGCTTCAGTGATCTGCGAAAAGGTGGTGAGCAGTAATGCCTCCTTTATACCGCCTTGTGGAAGTGGGCATATATTCCCTTCTGAATTTTCTGCCACTTATGGTGCTTGCCATTTATCCATTCCGGCATAGGCTTCGCTTTTCCAAAACAGCTACCGTGGGACTTGTTGTGGCTCTTTCACTGGTGCAGATCTTTTTAGGCTGGCAGGCGGCATTTTTCAGCACAAATGCAGGTCTGCTAAGTGCAGTCAGCACCCTGCTCTATGCGGCTTTTTACTTTTTCGCTGTGAAGGTCAAGGTCGGCAAAACAGGCTTCACACTGCTTCTGCTTTCAAATAACGCAAGCTTTATCGTCATTACCTCAAAATGTCTGGAGGGCATTCTGTTCCCGTCACTTGCCTATGAATCATACCGCTGGTCGTTTTCCCTTTGTATGCTTATGACAGAAGCCGTGGTATGGGGGCCGCTTTTTATCTACATGAAAAAGGTCTACACACCTGCGGTGGAAAGAGAGCCGTCAGGTCTGGAGTGGCGCTATCTTTGGCTTATCCCATTTACGTTCTATATAATATGGTACTATACTCTCTACGGCAACTCTACGAAAAGCAGCTTAGAGCTTGCTCTGGAGCCAAAGAACACCATAGCTCTGTTCTTTATAAACGCAGGAGCATTTCTGGTGTATTACATCGTGGCACGGCTGGTCATCGAACAGCAGAAAAATCTGCGGCTTCAGGAAAATAACCACCTGCTTGAAATGCAGAACCTGCAATATGACTATTTGCAGGATAAGATAAAAGAAACAAGACGCTATAAGCATGATGTAAGACATCATATCGCTCTTATGCAGGAGCTTCTGAAAAAGGGCGAATACGATAAGCTTTCGGAATATCTCAATTCTTTCAGGGATTCTATGCCCGATATATCAGAACGCATTTACTGCAAAAACACATCTGTAAGCGCACTTCTTGCATATTTTGCTCAAATAGCGGAAAGCAGCGGCATTGAATACAAGGTGAGCGCTGACATACCAGATGATATAAAAATAGACATAACCGACCTCTCTGTGCTTTTCGGAAATCTTATCGAGAACGCCATTCACGGCTGCGTGTCTGACAGTGCAAAGAATAAAAAAATAATAATCAGAGCAAAGGCTGACAGCTATTCCCTTTGCCTGGCGGTGGACAACACCTTCACCGGAACTATACTCACCGACCCAGAAGGCGGTTTCCTTTCCTCAAAACGCAAAGGCAAAGGGATCGGCACAGAGTCTGTCAAGAACATTGCCGCAAAATACAATGGCGTAGCTAAATTTGAATACGGTGACGGAATGTTTTACGCTTCCGTAATGCTAAACATATGAAAAAGGCGGAAAGCTCGCAAAGAGCCTCCGCTTTTTCTGTTTTATCGTCCTCCAAGCTTTACATTTTCAAATGTTGCCACAACAAATAATTCACATATCATTTATAAAATGTTTCTTGTATCTTTTGTGCAAAATGCTATAATCTAATTGAAAATACGGAGAGAATTCCGTATAAAGTTAATAAATCAAACAAATCGGAGGTAATTCATTATGATGGGAAGACTCAGAGCAATGCGTGAGCCGCTCAAATATGTTCAGGGCAGAGATGCTACACTTAAATTTCATGAAGAAATGGGCTATACGGGCAAAAGGTGGCTGTTTGTATGTTCAAACAGTGGCTACAAAGCCTGTCATGACAAGATAGAGAAAAGCTTTGGCGAGCTTGACGATTACAGACGCTATGAAGTATTTGGTGGTATATCAAGCAAGGGCGAGATAGCCAAAATGGAAGAGATAGTAAAGGCTGACAACATCGACACAGTAGTTGCAGTTGGCGGCGGAAGCGCAGTTGATACTGCAAAAGCTACAGCATACTACACAGGCAAGCACATTGTTATCGTGCCTACAGTTGCGGCAACAGATGCACCATGTACAGGTCTGTCAGTAATATACAATGATGACCACAGCTTTGACAAATATCTTTTCTATCCTACCAATCCAGACGCAGTAATGGTAGACACAACAGTTATCGCAAACGCACCTGTAAAGTTCCTTATTGCAGGCATGGGCGATGCACTTGGTACATATTTTGAGGGCAGAGCTTCCATAAGAACAGAGTCCGCAAGCCTTGAAGGCACAGGCATCACAAGAGCAGGACAGGCACTTGCAAGACTTTGCTATGACACGCTGAAAACATACGGCAAGCAGGCAGTTGAGGCTTGCAAAGTACACGCAGTTACACCTGCCCTTGAAGCTATCTGCGAGGCTAACGTATATCTTTCAGGCGTTGGAGCAGACAACGTAAACTGTGCGGCTGCACACTCGTTCTACAATGGCGTAACATCATTGGGAATCAAGCACGCAGACCACGGATGCTGTGTAGCCCTTGGTACACTGGTTCAGCTTGTACTTGAGGGTGCGCCAAAGGAAGAGTTTGAAGAGGTACAGAACTTCTGCCTTGAAGTGGGACTTCCTGTCACACTCGAGGAGATCGGTGTAACTACACCTGAGCAGGTGGAAACTATCGCAAAGAACGCTTGTATCCCAGGCGAAACTATCCACAATCTTGCAGGCGACGTACAGCCTATCGAGCTTTATGACGCTATCATGCAGGCAGACGCAATGGGCAAGATAGCACTGGGAAAATAACGAATAGTGTATATTTAAAATAATATTGCCACCCACGGCTGATTTGGCTGTGGGTGGTTTTTTGTGCGAAAAAAAACAGAGAAACCCGATCAATGGGTTTCTCTGTTTGGATCAACTTATTAAATCATAATATTTTAGTAAAGTATATCTTCCTGCGAAGCTCAGTTGTCTGCAACGTCCATAAGCTCAACAGCAATATCGTCAGAGCCGGTATCATCTGAATCAGCCTGAATATCGTCCGGCTTATCGTCCTCTATGACAGCTCCCGTAAAATCAATACAAACATTCTCACTTTTACCAAAACGAGCCATTGTCAGCAGATCGGTGACAGTCGAGCGTGTGACATGAGCGCCTGTGAAATCCATCACCACATTTGCAGAATTATCCTCGCTGTTTTTGCTGTTGATCTCATCACGAAGCTGGTCAAAATTCGTATCCTCAAGGTCTGCATAAGCTGAAAACTCTTTTGGCGCATAAAGCGTTGCAACAGCGTGCATAGCAATGAATACAAACCTGAAATCTTCGCAATCAAAGGTGCTGAAAGGTATCTCAAAAAGCCTCAGCATACCCTCGTCGGTCTTTTTGCATAAAACAGGCTTATATCTGTTCTGAGCCAGATCGTAGGTGTATCTGTCTTCGTAAGCTTCATCGGTTAAGCTGCCGTCTGGCATAGGCACGATCTCAAAACGAGAAGTTTCATTGCACGTATTGCAATAGCCTCCGACTATCACAAATCTGAAAACATAATCGGTATTTCTCTCAAGCTTTTTGTCACAGCATATCTGCGTCCAATCCCAATTCCAGTTTCCAATAGAATAGGCAATAACGTTTTCGCCATCCTTATCGGTCACAAAATATTTAGCTATGACATTGTTTTCGCAGGACTTATCCGCCTTAAAATCTCTAGGGTCAAAATCAATTACTTTACTCATATTATTTACCTCCGTATTATCAACGGTCGGGTTATGAGTATCCAATATTCTTATAGTACATTTTTCACAGTCGCTTGCATACTCTGCCCGACCGTTCTTAACAAGCCCCTTAGCCCTTTTGGGATAAGTAGCTCCGATTCGTTTTCCGTTCACGTCTGTAACAATAACGTTTTTTTCTATGGGTATCTCCCCCTTGCACAGCAATATTAAATTAGTGCCTGCATTACACAGGCTTGCGTTTAGCTCCGACGCTGTTATTTTCTATGGGTGTCGTCCCCGGTCTTTGCTTAGGATAAGTTTAACAGACGTTCAGCCTTTTGTCAAGACTATATGCACCTTTTTGACATTACATACAATTGCGATCTTGCGGGCTTAGCACATATGCACAAGGGGCATGAGTACATAAAATGCCTGTCACGGCGAGTGATTTCAAAATTTATCATAACGCAATTCTATCTCACCGGGAACAAAAAAATCCGTCCTACCCAAAGTAAGACGGAAATTGGGTGCAGGGTCGAAACTTTCGGAAAAAGACCAACGATTGGTGCTTGAAGTCTCGGAGAGATTTGGCAAAGAGTGATTTTTGAGGCCTCGAACTGCAATATCAAAGTAAAAAAACAGCGTACCGCAGCCCCCTGCGATACGCTGTTCTCATATAAAATTACTTCTTAGTAGTCACACTCTTTGAAGCCGACCAAGCGCCATAATACTTAGTACCCTTTACAGTTGTGTACGAACGAACACGAACGTAATATT
>ENA-ORNQ01000242-ORNQ01000242.1-human-gut-metagenome-genome-assembly--contig:-NODE-242-length-60374-cov-5.364910_pt1 | contig 60374 bp, 101 predicted proteins | sample MGYA00242116_ERZ509024 | MGnify/ENA primary metagenome ERZ509024 (study PRJEB26280, sample SAMEA2338697) | human gut metagenome | biome: human gut; feature: human-associated habitat; material: faeces...
GCATGATCCGAAAAAATCAAAACATTATATAACTATTGTAATATTATATCTATATAGAGTTTTTATTGTTCTGATGTCAACCATCTGCAAGCAGTATAGCTATTGTAATTATAAATACTATCAAATATTCATAATTACATCTATACAAGCATTATCTAACGAACGATTATACATTTACAAGCATTTTATATGTACATATGCAACTATAAGCATGGCAGACGTTAAACTCATCAGAAAACAGGCATTTTTATTTTTATTTTATATTTTGTTTATAAAAATTTTATAATTAAAAAACCCCAGCCATTCATTGACTGGGGCAGTAAAAATAATTTATTCAATCTTATTCTTCTTCCTTTGCCATTTCCTCAATATAATCAATCACATCAAGCAGCGTTCCGATCTCTATCGGGTCTGCTGCTTCGTTGTCAGAAACGTAGAACGTGCCGCGCAGATCTCGCCAAACGCAAAAGTCGCTGTTTGAGTAAACAGCAAAAGCCTTTTCTGACATCTCCGATCCGTCAAATTCTACTCTTCTAAATGTTTTTCCTAATTTTTTCATGATCTGTCACCATACGTCCTTAGGACGCCCTTTCTTTTAATCTATAAATATAATAGCATGATCTCTTGCTTTTGTCAACTCTTTTTTTATTTTTGTCATATATTTTTTTATTTTGTAAAATAAATGTTGACATTATACATATAATATGATATTATAATTACAGAAACAAAGAAAAGCGGCAGCCGCTCACCGACCAAAGCTAACGACTGCCGCACCTCACTAGAAGAAAGGTAGATCCATTATAACATGGATCAAAGGTATTGTAAAATGAAAACGTGTAAATTGTATGTTGACGGAATGTTGATCGGATGCGAAGAGTTCGCCCCAGAAGAGATTGCAGAACTAAATAAGGATACAGGAATTGTTGTGGTTCCTGTAGAAATGTAGGGGGGTGATCTCATGAGAGTATTAGGAAGAAAGAAAGACGGATCTCTATTAATGGCAACAGATCAAGAGATCATACAGAACGCGTTGGATCAAGAAAAGAACGGCATTGATCCGCGTTATGCGTTTGTTGATTATAAGACAAAAGAACCAGTGGCCCCGTTAGGGTGGCTTGTATTGTCACTTTTAGACGGCGGCTGTGGCGTTGTTTATCGAAGAAATGACGGAAAGATGATAATAACAACAGGCGTTCAAGGCGATTTCGGATATTTTAGCTAAATAAAAACCCCAGTAAATTTTACTGGGGTTTTTTTATGCGCAAAAAAGCCCCCAGCCGATCGGCTGGGGTTCGCTGCTATTCTCCGTCTCTTGGTTTTAATTCGATAATAAGATCACAATTCATTGCATCCGCGATCTTTCGCATGTCGTTTTCTCTCAAATTATCATTTTTAAGAGAAATACATAACGATTGACGTGATCGCCCGATCATTTCGGCAAGTTTCGCTTGGTTGATCTCCAGGTCAACCATTCTTTTTTTTACTAGTTTTCGGAACATTTTAACCGCCTCCTTTCCACTATCCACATAATAGCATACGTCCGTCAATTTGTCAAGTGTTTTTTTATTTTGTTTGTTTTTTTGTTTATTTTTGTAAAAATAATGTTGACTTTTTATAATTTCTATGCTATAATTTACTTGTAAATAAGAAAAGGCGATCGCTACAGCCTGACAAACTAACGCGATCGCCACCAATCAATAAGAAAGGTAGGATCATTATAGCATGATCCAAAGGTAAAAAGCAATGAAAAAATTTGAAATCTCTTTAACTGATGAACAAATAGCCAGAAGCCGATCATAACAAGCCGTCTATATATGCACAAATTTTTAGCCAAATACAGTAGTTTTTAAATAATAAGCAAGGAGGATATATATTATGATAGAAAAAATATTTAAAGAGTTGCAGCATCTTGCAATATTAGAAGAAATCGCCAACCATGCAGAAGCAGACTATGACAGAGAGCCCGAAAATGAAGATTATGAAATGCTTTTTGATCTTGCATATGAAAATGAATATAAATCATTTATGAAAGCGTCAAAAATGCTTTCAAAATATATAGGTGTTGACATCGCAACGGCTAGAGCGATGAATAGATATTTTGAAAAGGGGGCGCAAAAAATGAAAATAGGCGATAAAATAATTTACGGAAATGAAATAGAATGTATTTTGGAAACGTACGAAATAGAAAAAAACGGCAATATTATAATATCCGCCGCCTGTGATGGCGGCACAATAATAGCACCGTTGGAAATGTTCAAAGAAATTTGAACAAAATAATTAAATCAACAAAGCCCCCATTTTTGGGGGCTTATTTTTTTCTGTTTATATTTTTCTTCTTGTATTTTTCAAATTTGAAGCTTGATCTAATAACAGTAACCCCGTTTAATTCGTCTTTTTTCGTCTGTCGAACAGCTCTAACGCCGTATATATCCGCTGTTCTTTTCTTTCTTCCAGATCTGCTGCCCATTCTATCGCCCCCCTTTTATTCTTTTTTGGATCTCATTTGAAAAAGCCGGGAACTGATCCACGTTCCCGGATACTATTTTTTCACCAAACAAAACAACCCTTGCACCGTTCACGCGTTCGATCAGTTCACTATATCCGGCAGAAAAACATCTTTTAGACAGATCATCACGAGCGCAACCAACGGAAGAGAGCGCAATAGATGATTGCTGCGGCAATCCATCAAAACACCATCCGAAAGATGCCGCATCGCTCCAGCCAGCAACAGGAACGACATTTACGCCATTTATCAGAAGATACCAAGCAAGCGCACGTGATCTATACACCTGCCATATTTGCATTGAAAGCGGCATATCTTCGTAAAAAGAAAAGTCTGGAGCGCAGACGTATTTAAAATTCTGCAACGCAGGAATGTATTTATCCGGGTTGTTCCACACTCTCTCAAATTGCATATCGTCAATAAAGAAATGACAAATACACTCTTTCGGATTTCGTTCTTTTAATGCTAGATTAAATGGCGCGGATCTCAATCCGTCTGCATGAACAATCACCGCGGGAAGTTGTGGAAATCCGTATTTGCCTGTAAGTTTCGCACCGAGAAGAAAACGCTCTCTCATAACATCGTTTTTTGTGTTTACAGATATTTCCATATCCATAGGCGGCGCACCTCGCTTTCGTCAAAACGCACATGTGTGTGCGTATGCTACAATACATATATTGTGAAAAATAAACAATGATACATTATAATTTGTATCATTAAATATATCATAACATATCATAAAATAAATTTCAACATAATTTTAATTTGTGTATTGACACATAAAATAAAACATGATAATATAATCATGCACAAAACAGATAAGTAGAAAAGAGCCAACGGATTTTAGACCTTTCCATTGGCTCTTTTTTCGTTAAAATATACTATTCTGTTGTTCACATAATTCTAACAATTTTCCTATTGTCATCTTCTCGACAAATTCATCATCGTGTAAAGGCTCAAACACTGTGTCCACAAAATCATACTCTTTATAAATCTTGCAACCATGAAAATCCTTTACCAAAACGCATACTTCCAGTTCCTCGCCAAATTCGCTTATGTCTCCCTTGATTTCTTCGATCAAATCACTGCACTCATAAGATAATTTGATGAAACCCATGTCAATCTTTCCCATCAGAACAAATCCTCCTGCCTTTTTCTTTAGATTCTAACATATACGGTTTGCTCATACAAGAAATATATAATGCTCTTGCCGAATATTCGGTTATACCCATTTGATACAGAAGATCAGCTTTTGTCATATTTGGGTTTGTTCTCTGCACAAATCTTAAAATCTCATCTATCATACTCATGATACCATCCTAACCGCGCCAAACATCATCTCTACAATGTCCAGCACTTCTTTTCCGTATGTTGCCACAAAATCGCATAACAACTCTTCCTGATCTATCGGCAAATAAATTTCATAAGATATACATATCGCATGGCATACTTCATGAATAAACACTTTTTTCAAAAAATCACCATGCAGATTTTCATTTAGATATATCTCATGTGTATTTGCATCTGTTGTGCCGACACTATAACTTCCGTCAGTGCGTCTAATTGCCTCGCTATTGGGCTTTACAAACACAACACGCCAATTTGTACCGTTAATATAAAAAACCATGATATCGCCCCCTGTACGCAATCAGCCGGGGAAATAATCCCCAGCCGCTTAATTCAGAGAAAACAAATTACATTGCGTTCATCAATCCTGTCATATTGTTCTTAAAGAGTGCTTTTTCTTCGTTCGTAGCATCTTTAATTAAGTCTTTTACATCATTTGAAAATACTTTCAAATAATCATCAAGACTTTTCATCTTTGCTTCTTTGTCGTGCATAGTATTGTCTTTATGCATTTCTTTGCTTTCTGTATAGTTTCTTTTTGCACGATCATAATGACTTTCGCTCATAGAGTCCATACCATGAGATACAGGTTCGGCAAAGTGCATTCTTCCGCTTGCACGATCAAGGTCACGCATCCGCTCTGATCTAGGCATATCGGACCATCTGTCATAATCATCTTTAGTCATATGCCAATAAGGCGGCTCTTCATAACCTCTTCTGCCAACGTAAGTGCCTTTTCCCTTTGGAGCATACTCACCTGTGGTTTTGTATCTGTAGTTGTCATAATGTCTGCGACCGTCTCCGTATCTTTCAAACATCTCCATTGTTTCATACGGATCGAAGTCATTCATTGCATTTGTCAAAGTTCTGTAATACATAGCTTCTGACAAATCTTTCATCATATCGACAACTTCTCCCATCTCTTGGGTATCAATGCACTCAATTCCTTTGTCAAATTCACATTTTGCACATTCTGAAATCTTTTCAATCATGTCATGCATTCTCTTAACATCCATAGCTATACACCTCCTACGCTTCTCTTGTGACAACGATGTTTGCATTTGCCACATCTATAGCAACGCCGCTTGTATTTTCTACAGCGATATTTATGCAACATCCTTTTGGAACATCCACATAAATTCCTGCGGATACGTTGTTAAACTGTTCGACTGCGGCAGGTGTGCTAATCATCTGCGAAGATAATACAGGCTCACCGCTAATTGCGATTGCTAAAGAAATCGCCCCGGCTGTTCCACCAGTAGGCACCGCAATGTTTGCTGAAAAATCAACAAAGAATCTCGCTCTGCACTGATTTGTCAGTCCACGCAGGGTGATTATTCCGCTCCCCTCTCTGTGCTGGATACAGCCAGAGCCTTTAACTGCTGTGTTTGTAAATACAACATTTCCATTTGATGCAACTTCCTGTGTTGCAACTGATACATATTCTGCCATAATATATAACATCTCCTTCCATCAAAAAAACCACCAACCAAATATTGGCTGATGGTTTTCAGATTCGAAACAATTATACTATGCACAATACCGCATTGCGTATTTCTTGACAATGTTTTCAAAAATTGCCTTTAGCTGTGGCTTTTCATATATAATTGCGATTTTGGTTGTCTCCTGTCTTATTGCAGTTTTTGTGTTTCCTGCCTTTTCCATGCGTTTCTTCTTGTTCTCCTGCAACCGCTTAAGACTACAATGTGCAGTTGTCTCTAGTTCCGCATAAAGGTGATTATACAAAGTTGCATATTCGATATTGCTCTTTAGAGATATTTCTCGGACCCTAGAATTGATTTCTGACTTCCAGTCACCTATAGGCTGTGTAAATATCTCTTTCATGTTGTCGACCGTCTGCTCCACTTTGGTTATCTGCTCTGCCTGTCGCTTCTGCTCTAGTTCCTGTCTTGCTTGCGTTTCAATCAATCCATACAGTGCTTGAAGCTGTGGCGATAACTGCGTTCTGTCTATTGACTTTTGCTTTACTCTCTCTTCAATGGTTGTGAAATACTCTCTTGCCTGTTCCGCTCTTTCACTATTCCCTTTTACAGATAATTTCTTGGCAAAGTGTGCAGTAAGTTTGTAGTCTGTTCTCTGGATTTTACCACCAGTAGGCGTCTCCGCATCAATGAAGAATCGCAAATAATCTTCATTTTCTGTGGCAAATCCATTTTCAGTTATATTTGTCTTACACCATCTTGAAAAATCTTCTTTTCGCAATTCTAAAAACGCATATAGCTTTCTTGCTGTTGTCATTCCTTCACTGTCAATGTCGAGTGCAATCTCAATAGGTGTTCTTGTTTCAAGTTTAGATAATTCGCCCATTATTCTGCACCGTCCTTTCTATCTGCCAATACATTTGTATAAGCAAGTATGCACTTTAGAAAGTATTCATTTGTGTTTTTCAGATTGTGAATAATTTTGTTGATAATTTCATCTTTCATGGATTCTACCTCGCTTCCAAAATTTGCTTGAAATGAGATAACCCTTATGATAGAATATTTCATAGAGAGTTATCTCGCTCTTAGAGTAGTCAATTACCGCCAAGTAATGCTTGACTACTCTTTTTCTTTGCTTAAAAGTAGGTGTATTCCTCTTCTAATAGCTTCGCCTTTTGTGATGTTATGTTTATCACAATAGATTTTCAGCTTGTTTTCTGTCTCCCTATCAAGTCTGATGCTAAACCTACTTGATTTAGGGTTGTTAGATTTAGGTCTGCCTACTGGTGACATAATAATCACCGCCTTTCTTGTCACACCTATATTATAAATGTCACACATATATTAGTCAAGCACTTTTTCAAATTATAATCATTTTTCTTGATTTCTCCGCAGGGATTTGATAAAATACACCTATCAATCCCTGTGGATTGATTGTTATCCGTACAGTTGCGCACTTTCTTTTGTGGGGCGCAACTGTTTTATTTTTTTCAAACCCAAAAATCATCAGCCAATATTCGATTGTCAATGTACGAAAAAAGCAAGGGGAAACCTTAAAGCCTGCCCCTTGCCATAAATTGTAATACTGCATAAGCAGACATAATCGAGTTAAACTCAATTAAGATACTCAATTATTCATTTTTGCGTAGCTGCTACTTTTAGCAGCCACACCCTGTGCTGCATCCACATCCGTATGCATAAGCATTCGGATTAGGAACTACATAGGCCGGAACTGCCTGTGGGTTCACAGAATTGATAATCTGCTGTGTCTGTGCAGACATTGCCGTAGTAAGAAGTGCGGACTGGCGATCCTGCGAAGCCGCTCTGCGCAAGTCATTATTTTCTGCCTGCAAGGAAGAAATCTTTTCTTGGCAAAGGTAATCAAGGATAGCTCTAGTTCCTGCATTCTGACTGTCGATAATGTCTCTCGTGTTTGTATTCATGGTGTTCTGCAAAGCACAGGTGTTCTGTGCCATATTGTAGTTTACGCCCTGAATAGCTTCACGTGTTTCACAGCAGCAGTTAGCAAGCTGAGACTGCAAAGCATTTGTGTTCTGCATATTTGCGATTGTGTCCGCATTGATAGCCTGTTGAATGCCATAGCCTGTCTGCATTATATTGGTGTTAATTCCGTTGAATCCAGTAAGCATATTGTTGTTTGCTGCATAAAACCCATCACAGATTCCGTTTGTGATTCCGTCCAGCTTTCCAACGATAGCCTGCGTGTCAAATCCTCTCTGTAAATCTGCCTGTGTTAATGACCCAGTCGCAAAAGGTGTAGCACCACCGTTTCCACCATTACCCCAGCCGTTGCCAAAACCGCCCCAGCCAAAGATCATAGCAAATACGATAATTGCCCAGATCCCATCACCACCAAGAAAACCATCATCACGATTGTTGCCTGTCACTGCTGCAATATCAGCAAGACTTGGTGAATTTCCATTGAACATTTTGTTTACCTCCGTAAATTTTATTTACATCGGGTAGACTGTCTTTAATGTGCGCACGACCCAAAATGTATCAATTAAATAATTTCATAACTTCTTCTTTTGCCTGTTCTACTGTAATCCCACGCTCTTTGCACATATTTTCTGCCATAGATTTTAAGCCCTGCGTATTTCCGCTCTGAATCATTTGCATAGCATTCTGTGCCATAGGATTATTTTTTATCTGTGGATCATTCATAATTTTGTTCTTGATAATATTCATAGGATTCATTATGACTCACCATCCTTTTTTACCGCTCTTGTTTTTGAAGCGGAATTTTTACCGATGCTTTTTTCAATCTGTTCTATTTTCTCGAATAATTCATCGAACTTCTGCATAAATACCTCTGTAACATCATCAGATAGCCCAAATTTCGCTTTTTGTTCATCTGCCGATAAATTGCTAGGGCTTTCAGATTGAACAGGCTTAAAAACGACCGTAGAGATTTTCCCGTCAGACGCCCATTGCTTTGCGTATATCTCCGATAAATCATTCTTTGGGAATATAGCAACAGATCCATCCATTGGTACATCATTTGCGGCAATTGCATTTATATCAGATACAATTTTTCCGTTGATTCCAGATTGAACAGGTTGTGAAATGCTTTGAAACTGTTCCTGTTGCGGCATTCTTTGCATATTTGCCCAAGGATTGTATGGATATGCGTTATAGCCGGGATTGTATTGAAAATTATTCTGCGGTTGTTGATATTGATTGTTCATCCACATCTGCCTCTCTTTCATCATCCAAAACTTCCTGTATCGCATGAATCATTGCACACTGGAATACCAGTGGAACACGCAAAACCTCTTCTTTGTTTCTTATTTTTTCTAAAATTTCTTCTGAAAACATTTTATGCACCTCCTATGTTATGAATAAATTTTTACATAAAAAAAAGACAGGCAACTGTCACATTCCTGTCAAAAAACTATCACAAATCCTAGAACTTTTGCCATTTTATATAACAAAACCTAGATAAATTATTTTAAGGCAAAAAAATATCGAACATTCGTTCGATTTTTGATTACTTTTGACTACTTTTTTGATTACCTCTCTTGAAAACTCTAAAAGATGAAGCCGTGCAGTCTCTCCTTTCTTCCAGTGTTTTCAAGGGTTTCAAGGTTCTCAAAGTATTTTTTTGTTAGTAGCGGAAAAGGGATTTGAACCCCGACTCGGGATTTCTTCTTCACTTTTCGGACTACGAAAAAGCAAGTATTTTCAACGGTTTAACCGCATTTTAACTGTTCTAACTGTACCTTTTGTTTTGATTACCTTGGTTACCTTTTGGACAAAGTGCCGTCTCCAGCATGGACGATACATCTTTCACGGCTCGATTGTTAAAATAGTAAAACTCCTTTGTCGTTGTTATGCTCGTATGTCCCATCTGTTGCATTATAATAGATTCAGGTATTCCTGCATCCAGCAACTTTGTGGCGTAGGTTTTCCTTGCCTTGTGCAACGACCTTGGTTCTATGTGAAGTGTTTCACACATACGATACAACCGCCTTGAAAAATGGTTTGCCTTAACTCTTTTCCCATCTTTCACGAAAACATATTTTGAAAATGGATTAAGACGTTTTAACCTCATAAGAACCTGCCTTGCTTCGTCCGTGATTATAACATCTCGTTCCCCTGCTTCTGTTTTTGTGGAATCAACTACTTCATATACTTCTTTGCCATCGTCACCAAAGTATTTTATTTCCATTTTTCTGATCCGCAGATAATCAGCCGTCACGCAATCCCACGACAGGGCGGCAAGTTCCCCGGCTCTAAGACCTGTCTTAAATGCAAGCACAACTCCAAGAGATATTACGTCATTTGCTTTATATGCTAAGTCTTGTATCATATATTCTTCCGCTTTGGTAAATACTGATTTTTTAGGATCTTTTACCCTGCGTCTGAATATATTTCTCGACAAGTCTAAATCGCCCATAAAGCGTGTAATGCTGATTTCTGTATATTTTCTTTTTGCCGCATACTTAAACACACCATTCAAAATCAACCTAACCTTTGCCCATCCTTTTGATGTGAGATTTTCATTGTGTATAGTCGATTTGACAAAATCTTCCAATATATCATCATTGATAAATCTTATCTCCATATTTGAGATTCTTGAGTTTGCAAAAAACCTCAAATAGTCACTCTTATACCTTTGCGCAGTCTGCAATTTCACTTCTCCGTATTTTAACTTCTGCTCGACCCACGCATCAAAAACCTCATTAAATGTAGGTTGATTCTCGTGTTCTTTGTAATAATCAACTATTCCATCTTCCAGAGATTCAAGCGTACTCCTTTTCAGCAGTTTTCTACCGCTTTCTGATGTCTTGTCTGGAAGATATGTGTAATACTTGCCACCACTTCCTTTCCATTTTCTAAACTTGTGTCCGTCAAGATATTTTTTTCGCTCATTCATGTTGATCTGTTCCTGCACGGCTTTCATGTCGATAATACCATTTTCAACCGCAAATTTCAACAGATCGGAATCGCTCAATTGCATATCCCATCACCTACCCTTGCTATCTTACATTTTATATCACGTATTCTTCTGTCAATGGTAGAGTCGGAAACCGAAATTTCCAACCCCACTTGACTTCTTGATTTTCCTTTGGAAAGCATCCTAAATATTTTTTCCTCTTCTTCGGTAAAATTGGCGTTTTCTAGAAAATAATCAAGTTCCGGCTTAGTCAGTTTTGAAAACCTCATAAGCACATCTCCTAATTCTTAAAAATTCTTAAAAATCAATTTGTCGTATCCTCTCCAATATTTATTCTCACTGGCATTTTTTACGCCTATATCATGATGCTTTTGCCAACACGACTGACAAAGTTTACTGTTTTTCCTGTCTACAGGCTTTTTGCAGTCTAGGCACAGATGCGCAGCAGTCATTCTTTTGATATAATGCTCTTTTGGCTTAATATCCATTTTCATGTGATTCTGTGCATCTTTCTTCAAGCAAAGAGCGCATTTTGTGCGACCATATGCCGCTTTTTTCTTTCCGCATCTTGTGCAAATGCCATTTTCTTTTCTGATTCTGTAAGTATTTCTCTTTTGTTCTCTTATTTTTTGCCTATCTTCTTCTTTTATGGTTGTTTTTCTTGTTTTACGCTTCTTCTCTCTGCATTCAATGCAGGATTTCTCATCGCCAAACAGTTTATTCTTACAGCATATTGGACATATACCTATTTTTGAGTAAAACTCTCTAGATTCTTTTAGGTAACTGTTTCTTTTTTTCAAACATTTTGAGCAATACCATCCGTCCCTGTCCTGCTTTTCTCCGCATTTAGGACACAAACCAAGTCTTATTCTTTTGTCTGTCATTTTCTTTTGTCTTGACACCGAAGATTTTGACTCTTCTTTATTCATTTGCAAAATTCCTCTCTGTATCTTTCTGGCATTGGAACACTATTTACTGCGTCCAAGTCAATTTCATTGATTGTGTTGTTTCTGACAGCTTGATAAGATTTCTCGTTTTCGCTGTCAATAAGCATTCTTTCTGACTTGGAATTTTTGCTCTCAATAGCGTTCCTAAATTCATTGGTTGATTTTTCTGATTGTATTTCTTTCTCCAGTTCTTGGTTGTAAATCTTATAGAATGTGCTTCTTGTTACATTCTCGTTAAAATTTTCAGAAGTTGCCCAAGACCTAAGTTCTCCAGGAGAGCCAACGGCATTTTGCACTGTTTTAGGCAATTTCTCAAATTCTTCCACAGAATGATATATACTGTTCTTCATTGCTTTTGACACCAACGCCCACGCCTGCGCACAGTTTAGCCGATCAGGGCGTTGAATACGATGTATGATGTCTACAATTTGACCGATTGATGGGGCAAATCCCTTATTTTCACTCATAATATAAGATTTTAACGCCATTTCAACCACATCATAATCATAGTCTTTCAGAAGTACGCCCCATGCGTTTACAGTATATCGTTTATTCGGATGATAGTTTGGATAAGCCGCTTCCATCATCATTACAATTTTTTCTGCATCATCTTTAGTCATTAGCTTTTACCTCGCTGTCATTTGTTTGTTTTAAGGGCAAGGATTTCTTCTCCATCAGTTCCCAGTCCCTTATAGCCTTTTTCCAGTCAATCATCTTTTTGTTCCCTATGAACCAATCTCTTGATTCATAGTATTTGTAAAACTTTTCTACATCCACATTATTTTTTCTGTGTTCGCAGTATTCTTTTAATTCTGCAATTGTTGGTTTTACAAATGATCTTGGTACAACTATCGTTACTGGAGTACCTATTCCTCGATCGAGATGATTCGTCTTTGCAACATATCCACCTTTTGTTCTTTCTATTTTTTGGCGAACCATATTTCCTTTATCGTCTTTAATGATTTTTCTTTTTGGTCTACGCAGACCAGTACCCGGTCTTTCCAAATCTTTAATAACTTTTTTCCATGACGCACCTGCTTCTGTTGCCAAGCAGTTAGCTTCTCTTTCGTTAAAAGTATATTCCCCTTGCTTTGTAAGGCCCAAAAGAGAAATCTCAAACTTGTATACCGTAGGTGTGTATCTGTCTGACTGTATCGTGTTATGCCGTTTCCAATGCTTAACCGCTATTACATCAGAACTTGGAAATGGAAGTATAAACTCTCGATCGAACAAGCATTGCATATCATCTGCTGTTGCTTGGCAGTATCTAGCAACGCTTGTGGAATTGTCGATAAAGCCATCATCGTCAGCGTTCATGCACAGGTGGAAATACAACCCCTGTGCAGACAATGGCATATCCAAAAATGACGTAGATGTGATTACATCACGACTAAATGACCTTTTTCTAGCCATAATATCAGCCCCCTTATTTATAATCCGTATTTAGAATCTTATCTTCGCTATAAGATTCCAAAGAAATGTCCATAACCTCTTCTAATTTCTTCTGATAGAAGTCAACATTAAATTCTGTTGGTGCTTCATCCATTTTCATGGATTCTTTGGCTACGCACTTCATCAAAGTATTGATTCTCTTCTCTCCAAATCCAAAATATTCATGAAGTGCTAGAAATATAATGCAACTTGATGTTGACATTCCATTTGCCAACCCAAATTTATAATATTTCATGGCCATTTTGTCCAACGCCTTGCTGCCTACAGGATGAACCGTTGCTCTTGCAAGCCATTCATGTTCCAAACTGTTCAACTTCGTTTTTTTCTGTTCTCTCGCTTCTCTTCGCATAGCTGCTCTTTTATTGTGTGCCATTATTTTTTCCTCCTAAGTTTCTTTCTTTTTACGCTTCTGACCGGATCGGTAATGTAACTAACCATCACATTATTCCGTACTTTTTCATTAAAAATGCGATTCTTTTCTTGGTTATACTCTGATCGCTCTTTAATGTATTTTTCACAAGTGCCATGACAACCTACCTTTCTTCCAGTTTCAGAAGTGCAATATCTACAACATTCCATATTGTTTTCTCTCCGTTATCTGTTATCACTTGTATCGTTAGTTCCAAATGCAATCTCATCCATATCCTCATAACCACCAACATCGTGAAATGGATATGCTTCTTCATATAGTTTTCTTTGTGCTTCTAAGGCTCTTTTCGTAGCACAACCTTTTTTATTCTTCTCCATAGATTGTTCTACAAGTACCTTTCTTTCTTCATCAGTCATTTTTAACGTTCACCCCTTTCAACTGCCTAATAAATATGCACCAATACTAATAGCTAATATAAACACTTCAAGTCCTAACGACCATTTGATTTTATCTTTAGTAGTAAGATCAAAACCGAATGCCCACCAACCCCCAAAGTTTGTAGCCGAAAATACTATCAGCGTGCCAATAAATTCTCTCAAATTAATCACTCCTTTTTCTCTGACTCCCTATCATCATAGCATCCATCATATATATGCCGATTAGATAGTAAAGCAAGTAGCATAAAACCTAACAATACAATAAATATAGGCTCCATCTCATTCCTCCTCTCAATCGTCTAGAAATTTCCCATATTTCTTATGCATCCATTTGCCGATTAGTCGACCTATGTAAAACGCACAAAAACCCAATAAAATTAACAAAATAGCAATGAGAGCGAAAGGCCAAAATAGAAAAATAAATACTCCGATCTCTTTCGTGTTATCATCGAAGTAATATGAAGCAGCAGTTATCATGACTCCAAAAAATAAGTATAGTATTACAAATAATAAACGTATCATAAATACTATTCCTCCTTACACGTATTAATAAGATGTTGTTCCATTATTCCATCACACTCATACATCTCGCAAGTTTTAATTGCTGGACCACCGCTTAATTTACAGTCTGGAAATCCAGCAACGAATCCGGGTAAATCGTCAGGAAATGGAACAAAATGTTTACAAGTACCGCATTGCTTTTCCGCGTATGCTTGTTTTATTATGCCATTAAAATTTTTTTCATCTTTATGATTTTGTTCTGGTGTTGGATGAAATACCCTATTAAAATCGCAAAACATATTTAACTCTCCTTTCCAACAATCAGCTCGCTATACGGCAGAGTCTCAATCCATTTACAGAATTCTCTCCATTCGTCTAACTTATGATTCTTACGAGACTTATAAATATTTGCCAGCACCTCATAATTCATCATAATATTACGTGTCTGATTGTAGCTGCTCGGAAGAAGCTGAATGATCGAGTACCAAATTTGTTTTCTCTCATTTTGATCCATAGAGTTAAAATATGAATCTCGAAGCTCATTTAAAGTATCAATCGTTGGCCTAGCAAAGTTTTCGAAAATATTTTCTTGTGTGGTGTACTTATAACGATCATTTACAATATCGTTAATACAAGTATGGGAGACTCCATACATTTTAGCTATTTTTCTTCTTGAATATTCACCAGAATCACATAAATCTTTTATATGTTGTCTTTCTTTTGATGAAAACTTGCCTTGATACGTGCTTAATCCTGTTGGAGCAAAGCGATTATTAATGGCGTGCTGTACGTTTTCACTTTGAGTGCACCATTCAAGATTCATTACAGAATTATTCATCTTATTTCCGTCTATATGATTAATCACATCTTTACCAACAACCACAGGGAGAAAAGCATCAGCCACTAATCGATGAACTGGTCTTTGCATATATTCTCCCGTTTTTCTACTTCTAAATACGGAAAATATGTAACCATCAGAATGAACACTACATGAAAGAATTACTCCATTATGCTTAACTCTTCCATAATTGCTTATTAGCCATCCATCTTGAGCATCCGCTATTTCAAGCCATTTCTCCAAATCTTCATCTGCTTCTGGTATGTATTGTTTAGGTTCAAATTTATAGCCCGGCAATTTATCAAAGCTAAGGTCTGACATCTCAAATGGTTTCGACAAAAGTTTATGCATTTTTGAGCAAGAGTTAGCAACAGTTCCAACCTTGTACGTGTCAAATTCAGACCACCAATATAATGGTGCTGTAATTCTCGCATACACTGGCATCATTCTCATATACTTTCTGTGATCCGTGCCTGCTTCGGATAATTGCTGCATGAGAGAATGGTCGTTGTTTCCAAGTTTAAAATACTCATTTCCAGACCCCATATATTCATGCCCAGCCAAGCTATCACTCTTCTCCCAGCTATTCATTGGATTTCTCATCCCCTCAATAATAAACTCCATCTGCTCCGGTGAAGCTAATACTACGTGTTCTAATTTAATCATTATCTAATACCTCCTAACCGTATTTTTTCTTTACATTGTGGACAGATTATATATTCATAATCTCCAAAAACTCCAAAATCGCAATGTGTGTTATGCTCAATATCTTCTTTCTCATAAGAAAATAAGCAACCACAACTCTCGCATCGCTTCTTTTCAATGGCTCCGCGTTCTATAATTCTAATCATTATTTAGTGCCTCCTTTATTCTTTCGTGCTCTCTCTCAACCCCGTCCTGAAATCCACGATTGTATGCGTGTCTGTACCATTCTAACTGTTGCGTGGCTGTCTCCCATCTCCTATCAATACTAGGGCCAAACTCTTTAGACATTCTAATCAATTGAATAGCCTTAAAAAGTTCTTCTTTCTCGATAACAACTTGATACGTTGAATGTGCAAAGTTACTAAGAAACCGAAATATAAATTCGCTTTCTGTTTCTTCCACTTGACTAGCTATTTTTAAGATGGAAGTATTTATTTCATCTCCCAATTGTTTCATTCTGTCACCTCCTCATGCATGCTCACGTTTACACGCAACCGATTTACATTACTACAGTTTATAGTTAAAACTTCACTGTCTAATAGTTGATCCGACATATATAGACCTGATTTTTCCAACGCCTTTAATGTTAATACAAAAAGTGTTGTTCCTGATCCGTTACACACTTCAACCTCGCATTCATCAATATGCTCAAGCAAATCACCTAAAATCAACATTTCATCATCTCCTTTGCCGTTCCATTGATTCAAAAATACTTTTTATACTTACCGTCAATTCGTTATCAGTGCATTCCGGGTACTGTCTTTGCAAATTGTATTCTGTCGTACCGTTTAATGCAGAATTTTGAAAGTTTCTAAACATATCCATCCTGCGAAGATATTGTCTTTCAGACTTAAACATTTTATTGCAAGTGCAGTCTGGCAACGGACATACAAAGCAGTTTGGGAAAACGCATTTTTTCGAATCTGCATCCTTACGTTTAATCACTTTTGATTTTCTACCATGTGTTTTATCTGGCATAAGTCATCACTCCTTTAGTATGATTTTATCAGCGGAAACTGCATAGCCATATTCCATGTTTGCTCCTGCGGATTCTTCCCATCCTTTCATAAGATAGATGTAATCGCATTTAGATAACAAGAGCATACACAACTCCATGTATTCATTGTATGTAAACGCATCCTTTGGAATCATAGAACATATCTTTGCTGGGTTTATAACATCTACGTCCATAAGATCGTTTATGCGTTTTTCTGCTTCTTGAAATCTTTCGATATAATCATCAGTACCAGTAATCTTTCCGCTGATATATACTCTAATTTTATTTTTCATTCTGTTTTCTCCTTTTCAAACGTCTTCCATTCGCTCGGTAGCTCAGAAAGTCTCCATGTATTGGGGGTTTTGCATATGCCGCAATATGATATACCATTCTCGATGTAAGATAATTTGCAACCTCTGCATGTTGAACCATTATTGTTACATATGTCCCTTATAACTTTTAAGGCACCATATATTTCCTTATCGCTATAAGTTTTCTTGTTACTTTCCATTTTTTCTCTCCTTTCATACTTCGCTAATATCTACTTTTGCAAAACGACATTCTTTTCCTTTAGCTTTGGCACGACATATCATAGAAGAAATTGTATTCGAGTCTACTCCGACTACTGCCGACAGCTCTTTAGGGCTGTCAGCAATGAAAATCGGCAATTTATACTTATCTTTTGAATAAGCTACATACACATACTTTTTCACAATTCTTTCACCTCTCGCCTAAACTCAAATAACACATTATCCCACAATCTGGGAAAATCTCCGTATTCATGTTCCCTCTGTTTGGGTCTAATTCGTCTAAAAACACAGGCTTTCCGTAATTATCCTTAAGCATCGAGTATCCAACATCTCTTTCCAACTTCGCCCGGTTCTCAAACACTTCCGGAAAGTCTTTTCTGATGTTGTTCCAGTAACCCATTCCACCCTTGACACATCCTATGCAGTTATTGTTTGGATAACCAAGTTCGTACATTTTCGGTCTTGCAAAATCAAATGTTCTATCAAACAGTCCATGTACTTCCTCTTTGGACAATCCTTTGTCAATAAGCGGAAACTCATGGTTAGCTTGTTGGTTTGATTCAACTGTTCTCTCTGCCCGGCTCTTCTCTTTTAGATCGAAACCCCATACATATGTAAGTTCATAATCTTTGTGCTGCTCTTCCCACTCTTTACGCACTCTCTTTTTCAGCCAGTTTGTGCATGGAGCGAATCCATTAGCAGGATTTCTAAACCCACCGAACACTCTGACGCACTCTTCTACACTTCTGTACTCTTTTGATCGTAGTATCTCAATCTCTTTCCCGATTGCTTTTTCGCAATCTTTGATAAATCGGATACTGTCTGTATGTTGGTCTTGTATATCAATATAGATCCATTTATCTACATCTCCTGCAAGATAACCTGCCATAAAACTTGATATTCCAGCACTTACCCAACATACTTTTAATTTTTTTGTCATAACACCACGCTACAAATCACTTTGTAATCGTGGATAAATTTTTAGATTGCTTTTATGCGATACGTATTGTTTCCGTTACGTACCTTATAGCCACAATGATTATTTTTCTATACAGCCATTCTTATTTTCTCCGCTGCATAACCATGGTTTACCATGGATTCGTTATTCCTTTCTTTCTGCCTTTAATACCTTGATCGCTCTTCCTAAGCCCTTATGAAAAAAATCATCATATTCAGAATCAAAACAAGGATCGACTTCTTCAACATATCTATCAAAATCAACATATGCAAGTTCCATTTCTTCTTTTAGCTGTTCAACAATCTTGTCGATATCATAAACGGTAGGTAGGCGATTGATAACTTCTATAATAGATTTAATTCTTGTCATCCCTAAAGACGAATAAGCATCCATCATGCTCAAGAATCTTACTAAGTCATCTGCGTCAATAGTTCTCATCTATTACACCTCCTATTGTTCGTCCAAAACCGTTATCAATAAATCTCTGTTTTTTGCCGCATTTAATACATTTAGCTATAACATAATGCGTTGTTTTTTTAGATTTTGCTGACGTTTGTTGATAATCAGACAAAATACGATAATCGTGTTCACAAAATACATTTTTTTCAACAGTTTCTCCACTCCAGTCTAATTTCTGACCGCATTTGTCACAATATTTGATAGGAATTTTACCATCGTTAAGCATTGTAGTTATTTGTGGTTCATAGCCTATAAAATTTCCGCAAGCGCAATAATAATCTTCATAATCATTACCCATGCGACTTCTCTGACATCGTATAGGTTTCTTTGGAATCTGCTTTTCCAGTGCCAGTATTGCTATTTTGGTACTCTCAATTCGTTCACCGTTGTTGCCTTGTTTATAACACAAATCGCAATCATCACACTTATTGCTATTACATTTTTCATAAATTCCTTTGACTTGCATTTGTTGGCAAACATAATACGCCTTTAACATTTCTGCTGCTTCAATCTCTGTCATCTTTTTTTCTGTCATCTTTTTTCTCCTCTCAATACTGTCAAACATGCCACAACTGCGATTATGTTTATAGCTATATTTCCATAGTTGCCACGACTGTAATTGATTGCTGCGTACAATGTATTCAGCGCAATTAAAAAAATAAATACTTGTCTTGTCATCATTGTTATCCCTCACTTTCTAATAACTCTTGATTGTCAAATATGTTTCCAACAACCTCTGCATTAACCATGTTTATCCAATATCCTAAGTCTTTGCGATAATTCCTGTTCTCTGACCAATCCACATAAAATCCTATGTGCTCTGCTTTTTGACTATCAAAGCAGCTTTTATATGCTCCATATCTGATTTGTGCATATACATTGCCAAAATGATATTTTATAACATCATTCTCCCAAATCAACTTTCCATTCTTATCTTTCAAGCCTGTGCATTGGCAGATGGTATTTTTGTCAATTTCCTCTGAGCTTAATGCGTCCCCATTAATCGGTTTAATAAAACACTTGCCCGTCTTGTGTATTGAAAGAAAACCAAAAATCCACTCTCCGTTATCAAGTCTCTTACCCTTGAATAAATATCTATCTTCCATGCTCTCTCCTATCTAAATTACTGTAATCTTGTGAGCCGCTTTTTCAACGCATCAATTGCCAAATCAATAGCCTCATAAGCGTCTGCTGAAAAGCTGTTATTTTCAACATCATCCCACATAACAAAGCGTTTTAATTCTTCTAGGCTATGTATTGCTTTTTCAGTAGACACATTTCTTTGAAACTCAATAAAGTTTTTAATTATTCTTGCACTGTTATTCATCTTCTCCACCCCTCCTATTCCGCTTCTGATTGAAGCCAATCCATACAACTAGCTTCTCCCTCGTATTCTTCACCGAATGTGTTCTTAAAATTTATAAGAAGCTCCGCTAATTCTTCGTCTGACATCTGCCTTATTCTGTCTGCATTGGTGCGGTTAGTTTCATAATTCTGTATGCTTGTCACTTCTGCAAAAGCTGTGAGCATATCAGCAAAGTATTTCAGCATACTATCTCTGTCGATGTTGTGCTTGTCTGCCATAGCACATACACTTGCTAATGTGTCAGTTACTATGTTCTGTAAATCTTCCATTTCTTTGTCTGTGAGATTGCTCTGCTTATCACTCATTTTCTCCACCTCTCAATTCTTTCAGTTTTTCTTCGGCTTCGCCTTTTGCAAGAAATAATGTTCTACCAAGTTCTTCTGTTCTTAATTTACCGCAGCATCTTTGATCGTCAGATTCAAATTCAATGGATAATATTGTTTTAGTAGGCGTGTAAGAATGCATATGTATTCATTTTACTATAAGTTCCTGCACACCATCATCGAAACAACGATAAATACTATATATCTTATCTCCCACCTTGCAAGGCAACTTGATAAGTCTGTCCTGTTCCTCTAACTGTTGATACTCTTTTAACTGTTCCAAAGCATTGATTGCTTCGTCTAAAGCGTAATCTTCTGGAGATGAATACGCCATCTCTCCCGTACCATAGCAAGACCCGGCACAGTATAATTCCGCTTCACTCATTGCTGGACCTTGCATTTCCTTCAACCAGTGTATTGTTTCATCAATGTCCATCTTCCTCATCTCCTTATTATAAATCTTTGAATTATGCTTCTATTCTTTTTTCTGCCAGTTATAAATTCTTCACGCTTTGCTTCTTCCGATGCTTCGTGGTTCTTTCGCTTTATGTGTTCCAACTCTTCATATCTTCCAAACGCACTTCCTGCATAGACTCCAGCCATATAAAAATCTTCATAGCACCTAGCTATTACCTTGGAAAATTCTTCGCCTAACAATTCAGTCACTGGGCATTCTGAACACTGTAATTCTGTATGGTGGCATGATGCGAACGTATGACTACATGTTTTTATAGGCTGTTTCTGCTTCTCCACAAACAGAGTAAAAGGTCGGCATCGTTTCAACATACCACGATACCATTTCAACTCTTCAAGCCACTCTACAATCTGTTCGTGTTCCTTGTTGTGTTTTTCGGCAAGATCAGGATTATTTGAAAATATGACATTGCCTTCTGTTGCCATAGCTTTGTGTCGTTTTATCGCTTCGTCAATATTCATTTCCTACTCCTTTCCAGGTTTCTCGCACCGTTCAAATTCAATCACCCATACCCACGGGTTGGCATCCCATCCGTAACGGTCGAGGTCAGTTTTCTTTATGGTGCTGTTCCATAACACTTTTCCAAACAATTCCCCTGCACCCATATCACAATATTTAATTTTGCTTGTACACGGTCCATCTATATCGCAATAGTTTTCGCCTGTCAGATGTAAGCAAGGTGGCGTAAATAAAAAGCCTTCTTCTTCTGTCTGATCTTCCGTTATCTCCTGCAACCGCTCCACCCTTACATCAGTTACTTTCAACCAAATTCTTGCAGCATCTTTCGGCATGTGGATGGACGGATGATATATCAACTTTGTTGAATCCTTAAAAGTCGGAAGATCTGCGAGTTTATCATCTGCTTTATAAATATATGTCCCTTCTTCATATCCTTTACCCCATGTTTCCCGGACATACAGGATATCTCCCGGTTGGTATGGTGGTCTTTTTATTCCTCCTATATAAAAAAATCCCAATGGATTGCTACTATCTCCTGATTTTCCGATGGGGCGTCCAGTCATATTGTCGGGAAGTTTTATCACTCGCCTTGTGCAGGACTTTCTTCCATCCAAAAGTGCTTGTACCATTTCCGTTTTAAATAATATTGGCAATGTTCTCATTTTCCGTCTCCTTTCTGCATTCACGCTATTCAATTACCAATGTCAATATCGAAGCACTCTTCGCATAATTTTCTCTCTTCCTTATACGCTTTTTTGTATTCGTTTGTATCGTGTGCTTTTTCAGTTATGTGCCACCCATTATTACAAAATAGTTCTCCATACTCCGTCATTCCACCATCACGAATACTATCAACGATCCCTTGCTGCTTTAGTTTTCTCAAATGGTATCTTACTTTATGCACACTCATATCAAGTGTCTTTGCTATTGCGGTTGCTGGGAATGGGCACCACCCACCCATGATACTTACATTGTGCTGGCACAATGTATATAATATCTCATCCACTTCTTTATTTTCTCCTGCGATACTCATTTTCTACTCCTCACTTTCTGCAAGTTTTGCATATTTCCATTCAATCAATGAAGAATATTGGTCAACCGACCAAGATGTTTTCCCATTTTTAAACGCTAACACATTTCCATCTTTATACTTTGCAAAATGTGCTTTATGCCAACAATCGGTAGGATAATCTCTTACAAGTATTGGGGTATCAACATCAACATCCTCCCAAAAAGCCATTGGTGCTCTATATTCTTCATTTGCCCAAATCTTAAATGCGTCAGAGCATTTTTGTAATTTGTTTTCTTTTTTAAGTTTTCCGATTGAACATTCAGAGCATTTTATGTCTTTGCAGATTCTCATTTCCCCGGTCTTTTCTTCTACACCTACATAATTGTAGTTAGAGTTTAAATAATTCTCCATTAAACTTTCTTCGTAAACCTCTAAATTTCTCATCGCTTTCATCCTCCTTATTATTTTAATAACTTTGCATATTTCCACTTACTTACATAATCAGCAAATTGAGCCGACCATGATGTTGATCCACCTTTCCAAGCAGACACGAAGTTTCCGTCAAAGCCAGCAAAATAACCCCTATACCAATTTACTTCGTTGTTCGATACCAATATTTGGGTATCAATCGCCACTTCCGACCAATCAACTTTAGGTTCAACATATTCTTCGTTATACCATTTTTTCCTTAGTTTAGCGCAAGGTGCTGGATCATCATAAAATTTGCACCACGCACAACCACCCCTCGAACTGCAAGCAGCCAATTCACCAGTTTCATTATCAACTCCTATACACGCATTAGATATTACAAGATCTAATATCTCTTCTTTATACTTTTCTTGATTAGTCATTTTTCTTCCTCCTTTTATTTTCTTTTAACCTCGCATATTTCCATTTAGTTACCTTGCAAGTTGTCCAAGATGTAGCACCATCATCCCAGGCAAACACACTGTAGAATCTAAATGTTGCAAAATGTCTATTGTGCCAATTTAATCCATCATTTGACACCAATATTGGTGTATCGACTGGTACTTGTGACCAATAAACCTTTGGCTCTGCTTTAATTTTTAACGTGTTAATAATTTCGGAAACTATTGAAACTATTTCCGAATCTTCTTCATTCGGATTTTTCAACAGGCATTCATCAAGTCCACGCTGCAACTTTTGGATGATGCTCCATTCATCAATCATTCAAATCTGCCTCCTGTATAAATTTTAAGTGCGGACAGTGGATACATTCATATGATAGATAACCAGTGCCGCTGTCTCCACCGTACATTCCATGGCACTGATACTCGTCATCGGATTTTGAAAAATTCTCTTTCATTACCTCATAGCAGCTATCATAACCTGCATTTATCTTTTTTCGAATCCAATCAATTATTTTCACTGCCCATTTCCTTTCTCTTTCTGAAACCCTCACAAGGAATTTCAAGCAAGCAACCGTAAGTTTCGTGTTCTACACTGCCATAATATTCTTTATACGCATAAGAAAATGTGCAAGCAGAGCAGTACGTGTGTTTACCCTTCATGTTTTCACTTGTATTTCTTGTTTGTTAAAATCTTCATTAAAATCACTCTCCTTGTCTAATGTTCAAGCATTGAAACATAGCACACATAACATCTACAACAATGCTGTTTCCGAATTGCTTATATAACTGTGTGTTGCTGTTTACCGCTGCCATTTTGTCAATATCTTCATCAGATACACCCATCAGCCGTCCGCACTCTTTTGGTGTTAATTTTCGTATACGGTATTGGCATTTTAATAGATTGTTTTCTTGGAAACTATGTGCAGTAACAGGGGGACATATTTCGTACTGACCGCCTTTGTTAAAACCTCTTGCCCTTTGTATTATGCTTTCTTCTATAACGAGGTTGTCTTTCTGCACACTAGTTAAGCAATTACTTGTTCCTTGTTTATTTAACTCTAGTCTCTGCTCTGTTGGACTCCCCACAGTCCTATCTGACGCATTATCAGGATTTCTGCCACGCATAGCAACTATCTGACTTTCACACACTTTAATCTGTTGTGTACCGCCACCCTCAACTGTTGTGATATTAGGGCAAATTGCATTTTCGTCATATACTGTGTTTGATTGGTGCTTTCCTGTTCCATTATCCATAAATCCTAACTGCTTTACTTCAAGAATTTTCGGCTCTTGATTGCCACCTTGCATTGTACTCAATGTTGGACTACACCCCCCCCCACATCATAAATTCTGTTTGTACTCTCAAATTTTGCTTCAAGAGAACCTATTACACTTACATCTGCCATAATCACTCCTAAATCATGCTTTTCAATCTGCGTTGCTTGATTGCTTAACAACAAGGTTTCCGTCTGACCGCAAGCTTGATATTCCGCAGTCATATCTTGCCTTAATGCAGTTTGCAATTTCTCTCTGTTGCGGTTTATTGATTGTTCCGTCAACGCAAGTCTGTCTGTCTTTCTGTCTGTTAAGACTGTTTTGTGGCAATGTGCCGTTGTCAATAAGCTGTTTTATCAGCTTGTCTGCCTTTTCATTGTTAATGTAATACTTTTCATCTACATTATCCTCAAGATAGTCTTTTAACTTCTTTTTGAGGGGTATAGGCTGTGGAAAATCATATAAGTAATTGCCAAGAAACGAAAACATAAAGCACCTGTTTCTGTTCTGTGCCACACCATAATTTTTAGCATTCAAATCTTGCCAATAATTTGTGTAACCTAAACTTTCAAGAAATTCCAACCACTTTTTGAAATCTTCAATGTTTTTCTTTCCGTGTACCTGTGGTACATTTTCCATGAACAATATCTGTGGCAATTCTCCACAACCATCTATTATTTCACTTAGTATTCTCTCAACTTCCCACAACAAGCCTGATCTCGTACCGCTCCCCTTAGACATTCCTGCTTGTTTCCCGGCAACAGACAAATCAGTACATGGGAATGAGTAAGTAAGTAAGTGAAATCCGAAGTATTTTCTATCCCTAAATCATCACAATGAATCTTTGTTATATCCATTGTAGGAAAATCTGTTCCATGTATTGCGTTATAACTTGCAATGGCGTACTTATCAAATTCAACAACTCTATAATGCTCAAATTTAGCACCAATCTTTTTCAATGCCATGGCTTGCGAACCGTATCCTGCAAACAATTCTATCAACCTTATTGGTTTTGTAATGCATATAGGCTTTTTTGAAAAGTCAAATAAATTCATTTGACCATCGCAAAAATAATTGTTATCCACCATACTTTCCTTTCTTTATTTTTCTTGCCGTTAAACAGCAATGCTTCGAATATCTGAAACGTGATGTTGGATAATCAATATTCAGCCTATCATTTAGGTATTTAACTAATTTTGGATAGTACAGCCATGCTTTTATAAACTGCTTAATCATAAATATCATTCTGAATCACCTACTCTCAATAAATCCATGAATTTATCGTATTGCTTTTGTGACACCTTGTTGTTCTTCTTATCATCTCTGATTTCGATTTTAAGGTGCTTTTCGGCAATACTGGATAATTCCCTTGCCAAGTTCTTTTTGCCTTGCTCAACACCGTCTCTATATCCCTTTGGTGGCTTTCTTTCTCCAATCTGTCCACTGGACCGATCAGACCCTTGACCACCAACGCTGACATTTCGAAGTTGGTAACCGTCATCTGCATATTTCTTAATGTAGTATTTTTCCATCTCATCTAGCCGATTTTGTGAAAAATTCTCAAAATTCACGACCCAACCATACGGATTTTCCTGCGACCATAGTTTATGCTTTTTAAGAGACAAATCTATGTGTTGCTTATACCCCGACAAATGCGATGCAAGTCGTTGTAACAAATTCTTTGCCTGTCCAACATACGCATACTTGAATCCGTTTTCATCAATCCTTGTCAAGAAATAAATTCCACTTCTTTCGTTAAGCCTGGGATTCAGTTTCAACAGGCGTTCTTTGTTCTTCTTTTCTATTGCCATTGCCTGTGCAAAACTTCTTTTATTCATTCCTCTTCATCATCCTCCCAGTAGAATCCGCATCCGCAGTTCATGCAAAAATTAGGTTTAATGCTCTCAAGATGTTCAAATTCCTTTCCGCATCTTGGACATTTGTAAGTTACAACATCTTCCGTATTCTCTGCTTTCAATTCTTCGTCTTTCATTTCAATGCCTCGCTTTCAACTCGTCTGCTATTTTGTTTACCGTACCCTCTAGTTCATCAACAAGTGTTTGATATGGTTTGCACGTGTTGTACGCCCTGCTATCAAATATCTCATCAGAATTAAACCACTCAAACAATTTGTCTCGGAACAGTTCAACAATCGTTTCTGCTTCGCTCAAAATATCTCCTTTCTAAAAAGGACAATTGTTATTTCTTAATCTCCATTTTTTACCTGCCTCTGCAACGTCTACATTTGCTGTTTTAACGCATTTCTCCATTCTCGCAATGAAGTTGTCACCATCTCCATTACTCTTGCTCAAATGGCACATTATGACGTTTCTAAGGCATTTAGAGTCCGTCACACTTACAAATCTGCAAGCTGTTTCTATTGACATATGACCTCTATATATATGGCTTCGCTTGGTGTCGTTTTCATCAACAATTTCTTTGTCATAATTTACGCCAAGTAAAATATGATTTATTCCCTTGAATCTCCACTTTACATACTGCGTATCCGTTATATAAAGCATTTTCCCCATCTCTTCATGCTCTATCATATATCCGTAGCATGGGCATTCTGTTCCGTCTGCATCTGTATGGCAAAAACTGCCATTGTTATTATCCAGTGGAAAAGATGATACAGAAAAACCTCCCAAATAATTTTTTTTAAGTGTTTTTGGATTTTCTATATCATAGGGCATATAAACATGTGCCCCAATCCTTTCCAATTCATCAACGCATCTTGCATGATCCTTATGATGATGTGTTATCAAGCAGCCTCTTAAGGTTTTAATGTCAAAATCAATAGCCTGCTTTAACCTAGATATTGATATCCCTGCATCCAATACAAGTCTTTCACCAGTGTCAGCTTGTAAAATGTAACAATTACCACTGCTTCCTGTTGCGATACATTCGAGAATCATTTCTATCATTCCTTTCCCTGCTTGAATACTCTGAATTTTTAGGGAATACATAATAGGCGTAATTATCAAAATAACACTTTCTCAATGAATTAAGCACTTTGGAAGCATCCTCTGCTGTATTATAGTTACCCATAACATGACTTTCGCTTGTTTCAGTCATGTATTGTGATGCTACAATCTGAAACTTTCCGCTTATATTTGACTCTCTAATTGATAAAAAGCACTTGTCATATGGAGCGTCATAATCGCATTCACTAGATATGATTCTCATTTTTATCTTCTCCTCTCATATCGTTCTTTGCATCTTCTTTATACGTATTCTTTCCAATTTTATATGCACGTTTAACCAGACTATTCCCCACTTCTCCGTGATTTTCCACAAACATTTCAAACAAGCTCTCTGTCACAGCTGCATATTCAGCCATCAACTCAATTGTAGTTCCAGAAAATTCTACATGTCCACCATTTGCTTTAATCATAGTTAAATCTCCTCTCTTCTATTCAATGTCTGTTGCTTCTCCGTCAATTACATCTTCATCAAAATCAACGGAGTTTTCATTTTCTTCAATTTCATTTTCTGCAATTTTTTCTATGTCTGTTTCAATTGCAACATCTTCAACAAAAATCTTTCTTTGATCCGGGTTCTCAAAATTCAAATCAATGGTTTTGCACAGTCTATGTAAAACTGTCTTTTTATACATCTCCCCGGTATAATCCGTCCATGCAGAACCGTTTTTCATTTTGCTGTGCTGTCTGGTGTTCTCTAACTCTTTCTTGCTCATTTCGTCATATTTCATTGTGCCATCTTCAAATATGACAACCGCAAATGCACCTTTTATCTCTCCGTCATTAAATGGCAACGGCTTATAATTTACCGTTTGATTTCCGTCAACAACCGCAACTTCATATTCGTCCCCATCTCTTACTAATTTTGCATAAATATCTTTGATCGGTCTGGTCGAATATTGCTTTGCTAGTTTGATTGCTCCACGATAATCTGTTTGGTATTGCAATTGGTCTTTGTATGGGATCAAATATGCCTCTTTGTTCATAAAGTCCAGTCCCAATGTTGCTCCTTTCATCAGGCCCATCATAATTTCAGATTGCTTGTATTTCATAAGATCTGGATTGTCATGCAGTAATGCTAATGTATTTTGCACAAATCTTTCTCTGTTGAAATTCTTTGGAAGTGCCATTTTGTTTTCTTCTAACTTCTCTGCAAGAGCAACGTCAAATGTTCTTACAGATTCTTTTTTCTCCGCAACTGCTGTTTCGTTAGTCATTTGTTTTAACCTCCTTAAATTCTCCATCAATCAGCTTGTAAAATGTATCTTCTTTGATTTTTTCTCCGTCTACATACTCTGTTTTTACACATTTTGGTTTCCAAATGGTTTTATCATCATCATTTACTCTTACCCATTCGGCAAGAGTGATCCAACTTCCAATTTTTGCTTTTGCCATCGAGTCAAAACCTGCCGCCATAACCACGGATTTCTTACCTTCTGATGTGATCTGTGCGTAATCTCCACTACTGCCGATCTGTGCGTAATCTCCACTGCTGCCGATCTTTGCGTAATATCCACTGCTGCCGATCTGTGCGGAATATCCACTGCTAATATCAGAATCGCTATCTTTGTCTATCTCAAATTTTGTTTTTTCGATTGTAAAATCAACGCAAGCCTTAACAAAACCTTTAAGATTTAGCTTTGCTCCAATGTGCAATTTATTTGTGATAGATTGATATTTGTAGTTGCGAACATCACCAACAGCTTCTACTTCTGCAAATTCTGTTATTTCTCCATCTGAATTAACTAACGGATAAGCGCTCAAGACATCAAACGGATCTTCACAAAAATGCATGACTCCCTTTCTGCATGGTCCTAAATCAACATCCCCATCTTCCTCGAAAGTCGTATGTTCTTTGTATTGCTTTGCAATCCCATCAGGATTGCATATAAGCTCTTTTCCAAACGCTTTATATCCTTTAATTCCCATATGTTTTACCTCCATCTGCAAATACAACAAGTTCATCATCTTCTGTTTTTGCTATACAAATAAATTGACCGTCTATTTTTGGCAATCGTTCTTCATCTAAGCTCTCCATGTTGTCAACAATAATCGGCATAGTTACTTCATAAGCATTTTGAAACGCCCGGCATACTTCGATTTCCGTCAACATGGCAAAGCCCAGATTAAGATTTCTGCTATAAGGTTCTCCGTTGTAAAGGATCTCGCAACATTGCTCTGTATCTCCATTGACAAGTTCTCGGAACAGCCGAACACTGCATTGAGAAAATGCTTCATTTACATCATTTTCAAGGCATTCATTTTTTGCGCGATCATACATTGATAATACGTATAACGCCTTTTCATTCTGTGCTATCTCGATTTCAAGGTTATCTTTCTGTTTCTCCAAAACTTCAATTCTGGAGTCAATATTTGCATTCCATTCAGCAGAAGATAGTCTTTTATCTACTTTCGCAATCTCCGCAAGCATCTTGTCTCTTTGATCCTCTAGTGCAACTGTTTTAGAAGATACATTTTTCATGGAATCAATTTCCTTTTCTTCATCCTCAATCTGTTTCAGAAGATCTGTATATTCTTTGTTGCCTGTCATATCAACTTCTGATGGCATTTTTGCAATTTCATCTTCCATGGATTTAATTGCATCTTTCAATCCTTGCAATCGTTCTGCATATTCGTCAGAAAGTGCCTGATGCTCTTTTAGATTTATTTCTTCCTTTTCTGCATCGTTTTCAATCCGGCTTAATTCATTTTCCTTTGCTTTCTTCTGTTTTTCGATAATCTCTTTTACTCTATCATCGTCATAAGGTCTACCGCAGGTTGGGCAAACATTATCTTCGGCAAAAGAAATGTTGTTTACTTGTTCCCATTCCTTTCGTAATTTTGCTATTTCATTCTTTGTTTTTTCAATATCACATAAACTATCATGCAGCGTTTCTTCTGCATCACTAGCACTTCTGTGATAGTTTGCCAATTTCCTTGACAATTCTGATCGTTTGTTCATCAAATCTTCGCTTGCAGAACGTAAAATATCATTCGCCTTAAATTTCAGACGCATAATATTGTCAGATTTTCTTTCCAACAAATCATTTTTATCGCCAGAAATTTTGCTCTCAATTTCAGACAATCTTTTTTGCAGGTCTGCCTTTTGCAATTCCAGTTCTGCAAAATCTTCATCTACCTTTTGACTTTCCAGTTCTTTGATTTTAGGCTCAATTTGGTCTGCCTGCTGTCTTAGCCCGACTTCTGCACTTCTTCCACGCCCGCCATAAATCTTTTTGTTTATAGTGCTTTTGATCTCGCTGACTGTTCCATTTTTTAATAAATCCTCAATCAATTCATGGTCTTTAATTGTTTTAAGGATTTCTGCGTCTTTGCTTTTAGAAAATGCCTTTTCCAAAATTGCACGCTGCTTAACAGAATCCTGTAAAAAAAATGAATTTGCATTCATGCAGTATTGCAAGGCATCCACCTGTAATATGTTATCTGCAATCCATTTAGAAAACTCTGTTGGTTTTTTGTTTACACCATCCACATAACAATCTGTTGCAGTTCCTGTAGGCTCTCCCTTTCTTGAGTATGTGTTAAAAAACTCTCTTTTCAAGGTGTAGGTATCATCATCAATGCTCAATGTGATTTCTACACTGGCACCATCTGCAATATCATTTCCCTCTGAATCGTGTGAAATAATACCTGTTATTTTTTTGCCATCTTCTCCCTTTATTCCGAGAACATACTGAATTGCACGTTTGATTGTAGTTTTCCCTGTGGCGTTTCTTCCGAATACATTTGTAATGTGTCCAAAATCAATAATATGTTCGCCTACAAAACTCATAAAGTTTTCAAGGCGTAACGCCTTGATCTCAATTTTTTTCATTTTCTTCTTCCTCCATCCTTTTTCTCCTAAGATCGTGTACAAAATCATAAATACCTAAAACATGGAACAGCATACTTTCAGATATATAATCATCTTTTTCAAGTATTGACTTCAAAATATCAATTCTTGTTTTCAGTTCAACATACTTTGCGTGAACCTCATCCACGCAATAAACAATCTTCTTATTATCTCCCATCATTTCCCCCTCTTTCCAATCCGACAATTCGTCCATTCTCAATCACCGTAAACACTCCCAAAACATTTGCAATCGTCTCTAATTCCTCAACGCTCAATAAATTCAAATCTGTAATTACCATAATCAGTTCCTCACTTTCTCAATATTTACATATTATTTTTTGCTTTCCTGTGTCTATATTTGACAGGTACAGATAAAAGTCAGTTTCTTTTATAAGCCGCCATTTTTTTACGCTCATATAATGATTGGTTACAACTCTTTTCTGTTCCCTTGTCAGCTTTTTTGACTGTTTAGCCAACTCATGCACCCCCTACTTCTTATGGCTGGTAACAAATGCACTAATTACAATTAGTGCAAGTTCTACGAATATCGTAGATGCAACCCCTGCCCAAAATGGATCAATCCACATTCGATCATCTCCTTTCTCTATGCAAGGCAGAAATACTCACCGTCAATCACCTTGTATATTTTCTTTCCTTGCGGAAACATAGACTGAAACACTAGATTCTTTGGATAATCTCCAACTCCCTGTATCAACAGTTCGTTTGCTATTTCCCTACCATTTCAGCCACTTCTCTGCTGTCGAGATATTTTTGTCCTAAACTATCCATATGTTTATCACCTCTTTTCCGTTCAGTAACTTATAAAGTTACTTCTTTAGCAAAAAAAATATCCATTGGTTGATCGATCTTCAAATTGTCGATCATAATTTGGATTTCATCGCTGCCAAATACGCCTTTTTGCATTCTCATGTAGAACGTCTTTGGAGTGACTCCGATCATCTTTGCTACGTCAGATTGTGTCTTGCCGTTTTCGGCAATTACACCACGCAGTTTCGCAACATCTATCATCGTTACTACCTCCTTTTTTCTGTTATGGTAACTTGCTAAGTTACTATCATTATACATCATTTTCGTAACTTGTCAAGTTGTTTTTTTCTTGACTTGTAACTTTTTTGTGCTATAATTAAGTCATACATAAAGAGAGGAGGTTCGTACAAATGACAGTCGGTGATAGAATAAAGGAACAAAGAGAGTTATCAAGAATGTCGCAAGTTGAACTTGCCGAAAAAATTCACGTTTCAAAGCAAACGCTATATAAGTATGAGAACAACATAGTCACAAATATACCTAGTGACAAAATACAGTCAATTGCAACTGTGCTTGAGATTTCGCCTGCATACTTAATGGGATGGAAAGAATCGAAAAGTGTTGATAACCTTTTGGAAAACATAGGTGGATTCTTAGCAGAGATTTCAAAAGACGAAAAATTTATAGTTAATGTAGAAAAATTGTGGCAGTTGTCAGAAACAGATAAAGAACACATTTTTCTAATAGTAAATGACTTGTATGAAAAGAAAAGAAAGGAATGATTGTTATGAAGAAAGTAATGTTAAGTTTAGTTTTAGCACTGTCACTTGTTGTGACACCAGTAAGTTTCAACCCAAGCACGGCACATGCAAGCAAAAAGATTGACGCATTAAAAGGGAAATCATATAAGAAAAAATGCAAGCGAATGTACCATGATAAATTGTTTTTCGGCAAGAAAAAGCTGAAAGGAAAATATGTAAAGGTTAAATGTTACTTGTCGGAAAGTAGATATTTTCAAAGTTATTATGATGTTCCGTCATATCTTAAAAAATACAAAGTAAAGAGAAGTCTTTTTTATGCAAAACCGGAACGAAAAGGCAAAAAATCATATGTAAGCGGAGGGAACATAGAAATCTATTTTAGCAAAAGGACAAAATCAAAGTACAGCAAATTAAAATCCGGGGATTATGTGATGGTATATGGGCAGATAGTAGAATATTCCACATTAAGTTGGGATGGATACAACGGAGTAGCCATAATACCTAAATATATACAAAAAACAAAAAGGTAACGAATATGTTTCTGACAACAAAAAAATCGGGCTGACATGCTTATTGTGTCAGCCCTTTTCATTTACACTATTTTTTCAACAAATCCCTTGATTATCAAGAGAATCTTTCTGCTTTTACACTTGCGAATCAAACCGATAATCTCAGCCTTTATTTCTTTTTCTCCCATGAAATACCTCCCTGCAAGTCCACTGGTAGCGTTGCACCCATTATAGAACATTTGTTCGATAGTGTCAATAGGGACAGAGCCAACGCCAATTAAACCCTGTCCCCACCGAAACTTGATTGCCTTTCGGCATAATCATTATCTCACAATTTTGGTCTTGCAAACTGTCAAGGAATCATCATTTTCCGACATCATTCAACGCTTTTTCAACATCTTTCCTGTATTTTACAGGGACATCATCAATTGTAATTCTTTCTAACTGTATCTGATATATGTAAAATGTAATAATTGCTTTGCTTGTCATTATAACTCACCCCCATCTGCTGATAACATATCCAACATGAGACTTTCCATTGCTTCTAGTCGTTCTTCCAGTGTCGGTTTGTCAGTGTTATCTATATAGCCTATTTCCTCATCAATTTCCTTTTGTTTTTCTTCGTCCAGTATAAGCATTTTTGTATTCTCATTGTACTTATACGCCATCAATCGTTCTAATGGATATACATTTGGTATATCATTGACCTCTACAAGGTTTCCATCCCCTAACTTATAATATCCGTTATCATCAATTGCTATAGTATACATATTAGTCTCCTTTCTAAAATTCGCCCTCAATCACATACAATACTCTACCGCCAAAAGATGGATTTCCGCTCGTGATTGTATCGGAGTGTACGTTGACCGTTACAGTTGTTCCGCTTGTAGATGGTGAGCTACAAGTGGTGAGGCTGTAATTTGATTCAAGATGTATTATTCTTACAGACTTTCCACTTTTGTCATTTGGTATTGTAAATCTTGCAGTTCCGATTCTTCCGCCATCTCCTGCACTTGTCCCCATTGTACCATTATATGTTGTCGACCGAATCCTTGCAGGGATGTAACCAAGTGCGTCTGTTACCGAGCTCTTACTTATTCCAGTTATGAATCCTGAATCATTGGTAAAAGAGCTAAGAGCAGTGGGTCTACCACCGATTTCACTCCAAGAGTAACTTGGTTTACTGGAAGCCTTTGCCCATGCGTATACATCAGATGCAGGAAGAGATGTCGGAATATCACTGGTAAGAGCAATTGTACCTTCAGTTGGACGCAAGTATACATGAATGCTTTCGTTTTTATTGGCATTATAATTCGCATCTGGAACATAGTTAAATATTAAGTGTTCCACTCCACCTAAATTACCCATTGTCCATGAACCATTCTTTGTAGGCATACATGCTACACAACCATAGCTGTCATCTCCCGGATACATAGAATACACAACAGCTTTATCTCTATCGCCTACCCATGAGCCATTTGTATTTTTAACAATTTTCCCCGTAATTGTACCACCGCTCAACGGCAGATAGTTAGTGGAATCATATGCCCTAGAGCCAAGACCGAGCCATGATTTCAGAGCGTCTTTGGATATATCCTTGATTTTAGCGGATAGATTACCGCCATCGCCACTTGTATATCCTGCAATATACTTAATATCATCACTAGTAATACCAGCACCACTAAATCCAATTTGTATATGTTTTGCTGTATCGCCATAATCCGTTACCGATGTAGCGATGTCGGCTGTACCATGCAATGGTAAATAATTAGCAAACTTATCATTTAGCACTCTACCTTGGTTTGCACTTAAACTAGCATCGGTTCTCGTGCTGTCCAAACCGTCTACCACGTCACGCCATGTGTTGGTGTTTGTATCACTATCGGTAAGATTGATAATGGTATCGCCTGTCTGATTCATGGTAAATGTGCCTTTAATCGTACCGTTTTGGTTGACCGTAACCTTACCGTTGCCTATGGTCGGCTTATTAGACAAATCTGTATAACTACCGCTAGTCGCTACAGTAGCAAGTTTGGTCTTGATATAATTCCACAATTTGCTTACAGGTCTACGAAAATAGCCAGTGTTACTTGTTCCACCGTCTACATTCTGTGATACGTAGTAGTCATTATCAACAGGGTCGTCCGTACCTACAGGCAGGGCGTTTATCATCTCATCCAAGTCATATGTCGTGTTATCATCGGTGACTTCCGTTGTGCTTCCGTCACTGCCCACAAGCTGTATCTTGCTTCCTGTTTTCTTGAGACTATAGGTTGTGTTTGTGTCCGTATCAGGTACTTCAAATGATGATGACGTTCCATCTCCTTTTGTAACTGTAACAGTATGATTTTTAATCCCTACACCCTTGATATATGTTGATGTAATCTTTTGATTGGCAGAATCGTTACTTGATTTCGTAGCACTATCGGCACTTCCTGCACTCGTAGCGTAGCTAACTCTTTTTTCGCTATCTGCTGTATTGTCAACATTTCCAAGTCCTATATTTTCTTTTGTGATATTTACATTTCCACGTCTATATGCTGTTTCTTCGCTCCCTTTTACTCCTGTAACCGGGCTTCCTGCTAATACGTCCCACTTCCCATCAGAATTTTTATATACATTCGACCCTAAAGGTATTGTGTTTCCTGCTCCCTCTGCAAAATCTGTAGTTGTAGTAAACTCATCAGATACATTATACATATCACCTGTTTCCGCTAAACTTACAGATGGTAAATTTGCAAACGTAACAGTTCCTTTTGGTCTTAGCGTCCCTGCAAATGATTCAGATATGCTTTTTGTCTGCTCATAATATTTCTTAGCATTTGTTTCGCTTGTGCTTGCGTTGTTTGCGCTTGTGCTTGCGTTGTTTGCACTTGTGACTGCACTATCTGCCGATTTCTTAGCATTTGTCTCACTTGCACTTGCGTTGTTTGCGCTTGTGCTTGCAATGTCTGCTGATACTCTTGCATTGTTTTCACTTGTACTTGCAGATGTTGCGCTGTTAGATGCAGAAGTTTCACTTGCGGATGCGCTGTCTGCAGACTTCTTAGCGTTTGTCTCACTCAATGTTGCAGATGTTGCACTATTAGACGCATTATCTGCCGACTTCTTAGCATTTGTCTCGCTTGTATTCGCAGATGTTGCCGCATCTGTTGCAGTTTTTGCGCTTGTACTTGCATTACTGGCACTTTCACTAGCACTGTCTGCTGATTTCTTGGCCGCAGTTGCATTTGCAGAAGCTGATATTGCATAATCAGTAGCATTTTTTGCTTGATTCTTCGATTCGTTTGCATAATATTTAGCATTATCTAAATCTTCGCCATCTCTTATTTCACTACCGCCAATAGCGTATGACTGTGCTAATTTTGCATCGTATGCCGCATTACTGGCACTTTCACTAGCACTGTCTGCTGATTTCTTAGCGTCACTAGATGCAGTCTGTGCCTTTACAGTCTCCGCAATTATAGAAGCTAGATAATCATTTGCTAAATAATCATTTGTAATGCTTCCTTTTTTCAAATCAAAACTTACATGAGTGCTACCATCTTCTGATTTACTTGTTGTTACAGCAATTCTTTCATTATCATCGTAAACGTAATTTGGTGTCAAACTTCCAATGTCAGCAGTCCATTCAGTTCCATCTTCCGTTGTCATTGTGATTACACCTTTTTCATTCATGGAAAAAGATACTGGGATTTTTTCCACATTAAAATCCACCATAAATTCTGTTCCGTCATAAAACTTAAATCTTAAAATTCCAGTCTTTTCGTCCCATGTTGGCGTTTCGGAAATGATCTTATAACTTCCATCTACTGACAATTTCTTTGTATCTAATTCATTGTATGCAACATCAAGAGAATCCGCTAAAGTCTTTATTGCACCATCCATGTTGTTTAGATTTCTTTTGTCCAGTGGAGTTATAAGCCCCTCTGACTTATTTTTCCAATTTACAGGATTATATTCTACCTTTGTGTATGCCATATGCTGATACCTCACATTCTTAATTTGATGTTTCAAGTACGTACAAATCAAAACTGCTTTTTGTGACGTTTGCTCCGATAGTGCTTGGTTTTACACTGTATTCTGACACAGTAACCGTTCCTGTATTTTCATCTGGAGTTATTCTAATTCTTATTCTATACCCAATTGTTACAGAATTTGACGGATTGTCCATGCTGTCAATTCCAACACCAGTAACTCCACTTTTAATCAAAAGCGGCACTATCTTTGCCGGGAAAACTCCTTTTTCCTGAAATGGAATAAATTCATAAAAATATTCGGATGTTGAATTTCCAAACTTCGCATGTCCCTTTACAATAAGTGCAACTGTTTTGCTAAAATCATAGAAATCAAATTCATCACCATTTTGTATTTCTGCTTTGATGAGCCTTGGTTGAACAAGAGCATTTGACACTTCAACAGTTACACGTCCTATAGCCGATTCATTATCTTGTACGCTTTTATTTAATCTTGTGACGGTTGTACTCAATGTATCAACATTTTGTTTTACAGTTGTAAAGTCTGAATTTAATGTAGTCACGGTACTATTAAGTGCTGATATTGTACTTTCAAACTCATCAACCTTTGTCTGCATTGTTGGTATTTTGCTTATTTCTTCTGCAAATGAGCGATACACTTCATCCAACTGTTCCGCAATCTTTGAAATTCCCTCATCCATAACATTTAGATTCTTTTTTCCAAGTGGAGTCAACAGCCCCTCTGACTTGTTCTTCCAGTTTACTGGTGTGTATTCTACTTTCGTATATGCCATATAATTCACGCTCCTATTCCGTCAATGTTGACACATCTATACAATATGTCATGTTTATTTGCGCCCACGTTGCATCTGTATCCCCATACTGGTACACTTGCACCTCTGTATAGTATTCATCAAATTTTATACCGCCTACTTCCATTTGCTTTATCACAAGTCTTGCAACAGCATTATTTCCGCTACCTGTTCGGCTTGTTACAATTGGATATAATATGCTTGTATTGGTTGTATCTGATCCTTTTGGTGTTAAATTGATTCCTGCAAACGATGCTTGGTGGTTAAACTTTGCAACCGTTGTCCATGCACTTTTAGCAAGTGTACCTCTTACATCTATACATAACTGCACCATTGCTCCAACCATTTTGAAATAATTCCAATAGTCGCTATTTGATGTAAAACCATCAGCAAGCGTAAACTTTGTGTCAGTATCATTCATCAAATCAATTTCCGTAAAAAATGGAACATCACACTGAAAGTAGCTACTATTTTTACTAGAAGTAAACGTGCTTATTTTTTCTCCGGAAAGAGATACGTATTTTATAGTTGCTTCTGGATATTCTGTTTCCGTACTCCATGTGTCTTTATCTGATATTCTATATTGTTTTACAACTTTGCTTGCCCATGATCCATTTTTGTTTTCTGTAGACACAAGTGTTCTGTAGTAAGTCAGCAATCCACTTGAGCTTCTTTCTTCCCAAGTAGATGATACGCCTGTATTAAAACTTCCACTTGGTGACATTCCAGCAGATACACTTTCTTCGCTATTTTCATCTTCCAATTCCATTTCAATATATGGAATATCTTCTTTTGCTTTTATCTGTAATTTTCCACCAGTTATTGTTATGTCATTTGCAATAACTGATCCGTTTTCGTCAAGCGTAAAATTATCAGTAATAATGTTTATCGCTTCTTTGCTCAATGTAAAGTTTGGACTTGATATAGTAATACCATCGCCTGCTTGTATGTCAATTGTTCCACCAGATAATAAATTTAAGACATCATCAGCAGAAAGTTCAATGTTGTTTGACGTCACCTTAAACACTGTACCCTCGTTAGGATCTCCGCTCAATTCTACTTGAGACAAATTACCGTTGTTATCCACCTTAAGAACAATGGTAGAATCTGTCTGCTCGAATTTCGTAGATGTATTTTTTGCAATATTAGTCATTTCAATACTGTATACATCCAAGTCCTTTTTGATTTTCAGAGTTCTTCCTTGTAACTGTGTTATCTCACTATTTACCGATGGATCATTTGTTCTTTTCTCGCTACCCTTTGATACATATTCATCAGATAAAGCCTGCACTCCCGACAATGTTCTGCTAAAAATATAGCTGTCTACAGAATCGTTCTGTTTGTCCAAAGAATACATATCTCCAACTTCCATATACGGCAATCCCTGCAAGGTTGTTGTGTTCGGTTTGTAAGATACATATTGCAAATATTCTAAGATATTTTTCCCGACCTCTTGCAGACTCTCTACTCCTTTTCCGTAAAGAAGTATGTTTCCGCTAAGAACATACGGATTACTTGTGTTGTCACCTACTGTTGTTCCGTAATCATCTGAATCTCCTTTTATTGTAATACAAGTTGGGGAATATACAATATATTCTTCATAAGTTGTATTCTTAAATTCAGGTCGTTCTTCCTCATCTGACATTCCAAAATATTCATAGTTTTCAGATCCGCTCATTGGATACAGATCTTCTTCTGGGTACAATGTTTCTTCTGGGTACAGTCCCATGCTACCAAGAATAAGTACCTCAAACTTTCCAGTGCGGTTAATCCGTCCAAATCCACCGTTTACTTCGCAAAGGTATTTCAGTATGCTTGTTCCTGTTAAACTCCCCTCTGACGGCTCTACGGTCTTTTCTACAAGCATTGTGTCGTTTGGCAGGTCTTGCACTTCGTATAAAATGCCCAAATGTTTTAATAGAGATTCTCTCATCTCTTTTACAGTAACTTTTTTATAAATCTCTTCATCTCTATAATTTTTCTCACATTGATATACTTCTGTCCACTGGTATACTTCCTCTTCTTGCCCAGTATTTACAGATATAGACTGATACAGCTTTCCTGTACTTGTATCAAGATATGTCATTCCTTGATTTTCATCTGCTGATACTCCGAGTTTAGACGGCTCTGCATTTCCGCTAGAATCAATAGAGTATTCACCATGTTTCCACACATCTTCTAATGCTCCAGTTACATATACTCTTTGCGTTGCCAATACAGGAAATAAGTTGTTGTACCAATTTGACACATCAACGCCTGCATCATATAGAGCATCATACGCAACAACTTTCTTGTAATCAGTGTCATTTACAAGTTTTGCAGAAAAGACCCTATATACGCCCATTGGAACGTTAGAAATGATATTGTCACTTGCATCTCTTGCTTCTATCGTAGCTGTAAACTCTAATCCTGCAATATCTGTGTCTAAGATTTCAGAAACCTCAAACTCACAAGATGATGCGACACAACCACCAAGTTGCAAATCTTCATCATCGCAAATTGATTCCTTTATTGTCACAGATTCTTGATGCAGCGTTTCGTTATCAATCGTAAGTCCAACATCCCTAAAATCAAATTTGTAATTTTTGAAATACCCGGATTGATAAAATGGCCGTTTCTGCTCCTCTGTAATTTTAAGCATTGTATCACCTCGATCTTTAATACTCTATAAATTCTACTGTTATCGGTTGATATGTTGGCTCTCCCTTATATGTTCCACCATATTTCCATTCAATATCTGGCACATAGAAAAAACCATGATCGTAGTCATCTTCCCATTCGTTAAAGTATGCAATTCTAACCTTTTTCTCTGGTAGTGATGCACATTTTGGCTGTTTCATTCCTTTTTTCAAAAGTGATACAAATTCTCTCATTTTGCTATATGACATATAAGGTGTACTAAACGATATTCCATCTCTCATATGTTTCAAAACATTTCTTTTTAGGTATCCATTTGCATTTACATAACTGTCCAAGTCTTGCGCTCTTCCCGGTGTGATAGATAAATTGTCTGCCGCAATAAATTTATCTAACTTTGTATATTTGTATTCACCGTTTTCATATCCTGTCGCTATCATTACAAGACCTTTGCTTAACACAAATCCTGCCATTATTACTACCTCTCATTCTTAAAAAATAAAAGGGCAGAATATTTCTGCCCTTTTTCTTTACGCAAATAATGGATTTCCATTGTGGGTTCTCTTGTATTGATCGTTTTCGGCTTTTACAATTTTTACAATGTCACCATCAGATACACCCTCAACATAAAGTGCATTGCCATTTTTGCTTTCATTCATTTTGTTTACTGCAATTGCTAATCCTGTCAAAACTGGATTCATTGCATTGTATACCGCATCTGATACACCTTCGGAAACACCTTTGATGATCTGATCGTTATTTGCAACCACCGTCTTACTTCCTTGTCTACCTACCAACTCAGGCTTTCCATACTCGTTAGCCCAAAACAAGTTTGCTTTCTTAGGGTATCCACCGCTTTCAAATTTATTGACATCAATTTTCGTCATCTTAACTTTTTTTAGCTTAGACACTCCGCTCCAGTCTGCACCAACAATCTTTGCGGCAACGCTCACGATTTTGTTAAAACCACCAATGATACCGTTTATTGCTCCCACTATCCAGTTTACTGCCGTTTCAATTCCTGTTATGACTGCGTTAAATGCAGATGCTACGCCTTTACAAATTCCACTCCATAATGATGTGAAAAATCCACCTACATTTTTAGTTACTACCTTAAATGCCGATTGTAGCGGCTTTGTTATATACTTTGTAAACCATCCAACGGCACCATTCCAAACACCCTTAATTGCATTCCATGCACTTAAGAATATATTTCCAATGGTTTTTAATCCTTTGAACGCTAACTCTAATGGTGTAACAACTATTTTCTTGAACCAGCTAACAGCACCATTCCAAACGCTTTTTATTCCGCCCCATAATGTTTTGAATACTCCACCTACTGTTGTTTTTACAACATTAAACACCGTAGATATAGGCGTTGCAACGTATGTCTTAAACCAGCCAGAGGCAACTTTCCATATCGCTTGCACGATAATCCAAAGCCCTTGGAACACCTGTTGCACCCTTGTTTTAACTGCATTAAATACAGTCACTATTGGTGTTGTTACATATTTGCTAAACCATCCAGATACGCTCTTCCAAACTTCCTGTATACCAGACCACAATGCCTTAAAAAAACCAGTAATTTTAGACACAATAGGCGAAAAAAATCCTACCAATGGAGTTATTACATTATCCTTAAACCAACCAGAAACTGCTCCCCATATCCCTTTTATATTTTCCCACAGCGATGAAAAAAACTCTTTTATTGTGCCAAAATTATCTTTCACTACAATTATTGCTGTCGCAACCCCGGCAACAACTGCCGCAACTGCCGCCGCAATCCCAGCAGGCACACCTAATATAACCGCACCAACCGCAGCTATGGCAATTCCAATTACCATGAGTGCTTCTTTAAGCCAACTGAAACCATCTTTCCACATTGAAAAGAAACTTGTTACAGCAACAACTGCTCCTCCAATTGTTGCCACAACTCCGGCCAACGTAGTTAATATTGCAGTAAACGACAATCCGCTCATTGCCGTTGCAATTTTATCCACAATTGAAGTTTTTAACACAGTTTTTATACCCTCATTTGCCGCTATTTCAACACCTAATTTTGCAGCAAGGTTTTTAGCGATCGCCTGTGATAAAACAGTAGCAACTACCGACCCAACTCCGCTTAACTTAAAAAGTGAAAATGCTGATATAAGTGCGGTTTCTAACGGTGCTTCTTTAATCAATCCTTTTAACAAAGAAAATGCTGATTTAATTGCATTCCAAAGAAGCGTTCCAAACTTACTTGCCAAGTCGGAAAAATCTATGGTGGCAACAAACTGTCCAATTGATTCCCCAATTGACTGCCAATCAACTGTACTTAATGCTGTGTTTATAGATGTCAATATTCCACCTATACCATCAGATATTGTTTTTCCAAGTTCTTGCCATCCATTAAGACCAGTCTTTTTGTTTATTTCATTCATTTTTGAAATAAAATCATTGATACCTTGTCCAATAGCATTTCCAAGCCCTGCAAAATCAAATGTCGTTATTGCACCAAATGCTGTCTCGATGGCACTTTTAAGTACGGATGCCGCAGTTTTCAAATACTGCTGAATTACTCCGGTTTTAATTGCCGCATTTAATGTCTTTGAAATTCCTTTTCCAAGGTTTGTCCAGTCTACCGTATCAAAAAACGTCTGTGTTGCTTCTAGCGCACCCTTGATAGAGTTTCCTATTGCTTTTCCAAGACCATCCCAGTTAAAAGTAGATACAAAACCGTTAAGTGCAGTACCCATAATGGTTGCAATCTTTTTAAGTCCTGATGTCCAAGTGGACGTATTTGAATTTACCCAGTTTATGCCTTTATTTAACACGTTTGCAACGGCTTTTCCAATTTCTGTTCCATCATTTGTAAGCCATGCTCCCTTAAACAAATCTTCGATTTTCTTTTTTAACTCGTCAGATTTGTTTGACATACCATTAAACGCCTTATTCCAACGCTTTTCATATCCCTCTACTGCCTTGATAAGAGCATCTGACAATTTACCACTTACATCTGCACCAGAACCGTTTCCGTTGCCTTTTTTGTTTCCGCTGTCTTTTGATGATGTAAGATTGTTTAATTTATCAAAACCTTGTAGCTGCTTATTAAATTCCTTTTGCTTGTCTGTCGCATTTCCGATAGAATCAGCCGCATTATCAGCACTATCCGCAATGTCGGTATATCCAGAATCATCAGTTCCTGCATTCATCTTTTTGCTGTTGGCCCATTTTATCCCAAACAAATCTCCGATATGCTGTATAAGGTCTTTAATTGCACCTGTCATAGCATTAAGCCATGGCAACACTTTTGCAACCATCGGCATAAACAATCTTCCAAGCATCATTCCACACTGGGAAATGTTTGTTTTAAGCATTCTAAACTGGTTCGCAGGCTGATTTATTGTGTTTGCTAGATCACCCCATGATACTTTAGACTGCTGCACCATAGCAATAACACGCAAATATTCTTTCTCTGCCTGTGTCATGTCTGATACGTTTTTCTTTACGCCTAAACTAAGTGCTAACTGTTTCAGACTTGCATTCGTAATGTCAATACCATATTTTTTCAATGCCATGGACATACCGGAAAGACCAGATGAAAAGTTATTCATTACTGTTGATAAATCAACATTTGTTAATGATGACATATCCCCGGCAAGCATTGTAAGTGCTTTTGCAGAGACAATAGATGATTCTCCAAACATTCCTACAGAATTAGTCATTTGTGCAATTCTCGACTGGAAATTAGTTACTTCTGTTACGTCAAGTCCTAAACTCTGCTTTCCACTATTGCTTAATTCTCCGTTTTTACTTATGTCAAACCCTGTCATTTTAGATGATAAGGATGTAAGTCTGCTTTGGAAACTATCTGCATATGATTCTGCATCTGTATATCCGTATTTCTTGTAATTGTTTTTATTTTCGTTTGCAATTTTTGCTATTGCATTTTGAAAATAGTTAAATTCCTCTATGTAATCCATTGCCGATGTAATGGACTTTTTCAAAATTCCGCTAACTGCACGTAATGATAAGAACGAAAAATACAAATTTCTAACGTGTCCGACTATACTTCTGAACCCCTTAGAAACATTTATTGATCTTATTGCATTTTTAATATATCCACTTAATGCAGTTTTTGCTTTATTTATTCCATTTGAAAAATTATTAAACACATTGGCAGATGCTGTTTTGGCAACACTTGATAAAGCAGTTTTTAGTCCACTTAATTTTGTTGTCATTCCAGATACACTTTTTGTCGTTGCTGACGGCATACTTTTTCCAAGTGCTGCATTTAATGTTTTTTGTGCATTTTCTATGGAATATCCGCTCAACTTCTGTGCATTTCCAGTGCTTGCAGACTTTGCCTGCATATTTTGTATCATTTTAATCTCTTCTTGATAACTCTGGATAAGTTCTTTTGCTTCTGGAAATTGCTTTTTAAGTTGCGCTAAATTCTCTTTCAGATTTTGCAACGGAGTATCTAAAAATCCATTCTTAGATACCTTGTTACCAGATTCTTCGATGAATGAATCAAATTCTTTTAATGCGTTTTCAAAGCCCGAAAGATTCTTTATTGCTCCATCTGTTCTTATGATCTCAATGTCTTTTGATTTTGTACCTTTTCCTATGTTTTTTATTGATTTATTGAGATTATCAACGCTCTTTTGCGCAATCTTTATTCCGTTACTTTTTGTCACTCCGTTTATTGCACTTGCAATATTCTTTATGTTATTTGTGTTGACACCGCCTAATGTTTTTGATAAATTTTGCAGTTTTTCAATAAGGCTGTCGAGTGCAGAGTCTGCCTTTTTGGCATCTGCTTCTACTTTTAATTCTAAACTATCTAATTCTGGCATTCTCGCACCTCACACTTCAAAAAAATAGCGCACCATAAAGGTGCGCTTTTCTTTAACCTAAATATTTCTTGTTTACGTGTCCTACTTTTCCCTTGTATCGTACTTTAGCATACCATTTATCCGTTTTTACGAATAAAACCTACTTTTGCAGATTTAGGGATTCGCAAGTAACTTCCTGTCAACTTAGTTGTTGCTTTCCATAGTAACAATCCCTTATCTCTTGTTACTTTCTTTTCCCAAGACTTCCTAAACATATCCGGAGTTTTATAAATCTTCTTCAACTCCGTTGTTGTACTTCCCCACTTCGGCAGATAAAAATGTGGAGTATCTACAATTGTTTTCCAATCTCCACCCCATCCAAGACCAATACTTTTAGCAATTTTTGCTACTTTCTTGATCGTATTAATGTCATACAGATCCTTTTTGTACTGAATCGCAATATCAAACGCAATGCCCCACATATGCTGACTAGAGTATGTACTTCCTTTTGCATTCGTCACTACCTTGCCCGGCTTTGTGCGTCCTTTTGCATACAACCGATCTTGGTATTCCTTTGTGCGGAATCCCTCTGTGATGATGAGATAAATCCCCTTTTTAGCACATTTTTTTAACAATACAGTAAGTTTGTAGTCAAGCCATGGATGCAGTTTTGATCTGTCAATTCTTACGTCATGCTGTTTCTTCATTGCTATCACTCTCTTTCTTTTTACTCAAATTAAAGTTAGCCTGTCTGATAAGCATTTGAGCAACATACAAATCTAACATTTTCTTCTTTTTGTTTTTTGCTTTTTCTTCTTTTGTCTTTCCGTCTTTTTCTTCTTTTAACGGATCTTTTGGGTAATCCTTTTTGGTAAATGCCGCACCCAAGGCGTGTAAAACGTACATACCGTTTAACCAACATTCATGTTCTTTTGCTTTGTATTCTTCTTCTTTTGTCTCAATATACACGTCTATTTGCATTTTTATTTCTTTTGGCGTCATTTGCCAAAATTCCTTATGCGTTATTCCTGCTTTCAATGCCGCAGGCAAAAGATTCTTTTCGATTTGCTGTGCGAATGTTAATTCTTCTCGGTCATTTCCTTTTTCTGCTCCTCCTCGGACTGCATCATCTTCTCCAGTCCGATCAGTTTGAAAAAACCATCTTCGCCCATCTGCTCAAGCAACATATTTACAACGCTGAAAAAGTCGCTATCATTTTCTAAAATATATCTCGCTAAAATGTTTTTTGCTTCTGAAATGCTTCTTACAGTTCCATCCCCTGCTTCTGTTCCATGGTGCTGTAAAAGTGCCGCATAAAACATAGATACTGCCAAATTAGGGATACTTGAAATCTCTTTGATTTTACTTTTAAGATTTTCTTCATCTTCTTTCTCATCTCCAATAGCCGTCATTAAAGTAATGACTTTTGCCGTACACTCATCGTACATTGCCGCTTCTACTGAATACTGTAACTTATAATCATTTCCATCTACTTTAATTGTTTTATACATTTTTTCCTAACCTTTCCCCAGTATTTATACTGGAAAGGGGCAGTCCGTAGACCGCCCTTTCTTTTACTGTTATTTTTCCGAATCATTCAAATAAGATGAATAATCCATATTGGCTGTTTTGGCGTTTTGTTCACCATTCGTCACAGCCTCTGTTGTTTCTGACGAATGGTCAGTTATTCCCCCGATGCTGCCTCAACAGGAAGAGTAACTGCATCTCCAAGACCGATATACTCTTCAATCGTCAAATTCATTTCGACTGTTAGTAATTCGTTCTGCGTAAATTCTGGTTCCGGAATAAGTTCTGGCGGCTGCGCAACGAAGAAGAACGACTTGTTAAGTCCTGGAACATATGACTGAAACCACATTCTAAGACCACCAGTAGCTGCCTGATAAGCACTGATAAGCTCTTCCCACTCTTTTACCGTTTCCGTTGTAATGTTTACTACAACGGCAATTGCGCCGCCAGTGTCAGCACGACCCTTTACGTATCGTGTTACCTTGTCCTCCAAAGCAGACGCATCAATTTGTTCTGGTTCGATAGTAATTCCCGGAATGGAATTAATTCTTGTTAGCTGTTTAAAAGTTGTTGGCTTTTTTCCTGCCGTTGTTTCAACCGCATATCCAAACTGCACACCTAATGTGCTAATACCTGCATCAGCCATTTTTACCTCTCTTTCTACCACTAAACTTTTTGTGGTCAGCGAGCGCACTCAAAATGTACGCCCGGTACTATACTAATGTGTCATTTGCTCCCACAACCCTAGATGCCCTAAATGTTGCAGTGCGTATTTTGTTTGAAATGTTATAAAAAACATTTGAAACACCAAATTTCTTCGACTTAAAAAACATAACTGCATAATTTGAGAGTTCTTTCAAGTTTTCCCTATCTCCCTTGTAAGAAATGGTCACTTGAAATGTTGGATCTATTCCGTTTATTGTATTCCCGGAAATATCTCTTCCAACTTCTCTAAAATCAATCTGTTTTACAAGTACAGTCGGGAAAATTGCCGTACCGTCTTGTTCTTCATCTTGTGTTATGTATAAATCTTTGTATTTCTTCTTAAATTTTTTGTTGTAGGCATAAGAAAAAAGACTAAATACTGTATCTTCAAATTCTAATGCCCACAAATTCAACTCGTTCATTTGCTAAACACCCTCTTTGCAACAGACACATATTCATCTATGATTTTCTGCTCTGCCTTAAACAATGGCATTGTTGCTTCAACACCATGCGTCATTACCAGTTCTCCAGTTTCGTCATAGTAACCCCAAACTTTTTGCTGTCCATGACCTGCTCCATATGAACCTATTAAAAATCCAAATTCCTGTCCTTTTGGATGCGGACTCGCTCCAGCTGATCCGTTGTAATAAACACCTGCTCCAAATTCAATAAACAAAACCTCTTTTCCCTCTACGATCAGATTTGCAATTGATTTGGTATCAAACGCATTGATTTTTACGTGCGTATAATGTTCTGTGTCAGAACCGCTGCGCACACCTTTTGAATCGTATGTGTAATTTGCTTTCTGCATATTGTTTTCGATCACAGGTATTCCAACTTCGGTCAATCCCTTGACAAGCTGATCTGTCTTTTTTCTAAGTTCCTGCTTTAGTTTTTGCAGTTCCTTGATTGCATTTTGTATGGATTTTTGGCTTAAGCCGAAACTGATTGTTTTCATCGCTTCTCCTATTTGACATTCTTTTGCAGTAAAAACAAATCAACCGTCAATCCCTCATCAGCAACGCCTTTGCATACATAGTCAGCACTCTTTTCATCAACAAGCCCATCTTCCGTATAAGTAGGATCTGATTGTTTCCAAACAACGTCCCCTGCCTTTATTGGCAGTTCACCTTTATCTGTGACAATCTGAACATATGTTGACGAATCATCAATACCAAACTCTTTTACTAATACTTCGCTTAGCTTATTGCTGATATTTGCATAAAAATAAGTTGGCTCTGAAAAACCAACTTTTTCTCCTAGTATTTTTGGTATTTTGTTACCATCTTCATCTGTGTAATAAATCACAGAACCACTTGCTGAATCTTTATAAGATTCATACACAATGTTACCTTTTTCATCACGTTTGTAGATGGTAACTCGTTCTCCCTGCTTTGAATATCTCATTTCCTGCTTATTGATTTCAAGCATTGTCCTCTACCTCTGGAAGTCCTGCAATACTTGTCAGCATTGAAACAACACCTGCAAGAATCGCAGAAGAAACAACCACTTTCCAATCAACACCGCTTAACACTGTGCTTGCTCCAATCACACCAACCGCAGTCTGTGCAATTGTCTTTACTGCTCTAATCGTTGCGGCCTTTGCCCAACTTTTCCAATTTTTCATAAGCCTTCACCTCATCATCTTCATTCATGTTTAATCGGATGTTTAACTCATCAATTCTTTTATGTGCCTGCTTACAGCTCTGTTCCAAAATAATGATTTTGTCATTATGCTTTTGGATGTCTGTACGAACACTAGACAACTCTGACTTTATATCTTGCGTTGTCGAATTGATATTGTCCAACTTCATGTTTATTCTGGTGTTTTCTCTAACACGTTCTTCGATATCTTTTTTGTCAGTTCGCTTGCTGTTCTTCATACCCATAAAGACGGAAAAACCAAGAGATAAAACGCTTATAATGATTGCTGTCGAAATTTCTATCGTCATAATCATATACCGCCTTTCTTTTTTTTGGCACACCGCCCACCACCCTTTAGTGTGTGCCGCCTGCTATCATATTACCTGCATTAGCAATACGATAACGCACAATCTTCTAAAAACTGATAAAATCAGATTTTTTTTAGCTAATATTCGATATTGGAAGTACAGTATCGAACAACTTTCCGCTGTCAATCCAAGTCCTAGATATTCCATTTTCAGTATATGATTTCATGAAAGACTCTCCGGCCTGCGATCTATAGTAAACAACCGCATCAACAACTATGTTTTCATAGTTATTCAGATCTTTTTCTATCATTTCATCTGTATAATTCGATGGATACTTTCGGATTTCTTTGATTTTTTGCTTCGCTTGCTTTATAAGTTGTTCGAGTAACAAGTTCTCGTTTTTATGATCGAATACAACCACATCTTCACCCTCGATTGTACTCACCTTATAATGCAATAAGCGAATCTTCACTTGCTCAAGTATGGTGTATTCATCCATTTACGATCACCTCTAAATTTCCATCAAAATCTTTTTCAATTCTGATTTGCTTTTATCTGCACTATCAATACCTTTTTCATTTGCCAGTTCTCTCAATTTAGCAACTGGCATTTTGGCAATTTCATCCTTTGAATATGAGTTGTTTTCCACAGTTTCTTCCGGGGCATTCATATATTTTGAAAAATCATCTACAAGTTGTATAAGTGGTTTCCCCTGCAAATTATGCTTGCCCGATAACTCTTCCAGTCTTTCTGCTGTTACTGAAACACCCTCACGTGGGAATGTTTCTCCCACGTTATAAGGGTGTGAATTATCCTGTAAGTCTGTGAAAAAATGTATTACTTTATACATTTGACCACTCCTTATTATTATGCTCCTGTATTTTTAGTATCTTCGCCAGTTACAGCAGTACCCTCGCCAGTTACAGCATTACCCTCGCCAGTTACAGCAGTACCCTCTGCCTGTGTAATGGTTGATATAACCACTCCATCAATTCTTTCTGCAAAAATAGCGATTCCAGATGCAACAACATCTTTCACTGTCATGTGATCGTAATCTGCCTCTTCGTGAATACCAATAAGTCCTGTGCTGTCTGATCTAAATACAAATCCCTCGTCCAATCCAGCACCGTTTACAGGAATGTAATACAACACAATATTATCCTTAGCAGTTGCATAGACCTTCCCCTTGTCGATGGACTTGGCAAAAACAACCGTTCCTAATCCCAGGAAATCTTCCACATAGCGCATACCAAATGCGTTCTGAATGGTAATATTTGCCTGGCCAAGATAATCAGCAACGTCAAGCGGATTCATGAAAAATACAGGCTCAATCTCGTCATCCTCAAAAAGAACCTGCAACTGTCCCCATGCCTGTGCTAATGCCTGCTGGAAACCAACTCCTGTTGCTGTTCCTGTACCCGTTTTAAGGAAATCGAAAAATTCTTTCTTAATTCCTCTCTGTACGTCTCTAAGCATTTCATCCGTTGTCATTTCCACTGCCTGATCGTAACCTTTTTCGATGATCGCTTCTGCCGATGTGGCTTTTCTCCACTTCTGCAATACAATCTCCTTGTAGGAAACCGGATCTACTTTGTAATGAGACAAAGGAATCAAATCTCCCTCTGCTACTTTTCCATCTACCAGAGTTCCGGACGCTTTATACGTCTTTAACATTGTTCCGGATGTTTTTGGAATTTTTCTTGTTACTCCAAGTGCTTCCATCAGCTTCTTGACGGAATATCCAAATCTTTCCACAAACTCGATCTCTCTTGCTCTCTTGAGATCTTCTTTCTTAATCAAATTCTCTTCTGCTGCCATATTCTACCTCCTAGCAAAATAATTCTTGATTCATAGCAATTGCTTTTCTTCGCTCCGCACGATCTTCAATCTGCATAATCTGGTCTTTGGTCATGCCAGTGTATGATCCGCCAACATTTACTCTTGGGCGTGATTTCTTCCACTCTGCTTCTGCTTTAGCAACTGCCGATTTCACTTCGTTTTCAATCAATGCAGCGACTGCATTGTGATCTCCATCAGAGATTGCATCAATCAGGTTCTCAACCGCTTTTTCAGTAGACAAACTCTTATAAGCCGATACTGCTTTCATATGATTCAGTTCTTTTTCAACCTGTTCATACTTCTCACGTTGCAGTCTTTCTGCCTCTTCTTTCTCTTCTGTAGCACGTTCTTCCGCTGTCTGCTTTGCTCTTAAAGCCTTAGTGATTTCTCCTTTTTCTCTAAGAGCCTTGTCTAATGCCTGTTTCTGCTTTGCTCCTGTCGCTTTAGCCTCTGCTAACTGCGCCATAAGTTCTTCCACTGTTGGAGTCTCTTCATTCTCATTTTTTGCCTGCTCTTCTACAGCTGGATCATTTTTTTCTGTTGTCGTTACATCAATTGCTTCACTCATTTTTGTTACCTCTTACTTTCTTTGTGTTTTTACTTCTCTGTATTTTGTGTTTTTTTAGGTGCTTCTCTGCACCAAATAAAAAAGCCCTTGCTTTCGCTTAGGCTTAATTTCATAAATATTTAACGGAGCATCTACAATTTGCTATTTCTTCCATGTCTGCTCCTAAAGATGTATCTTTCGGAAAGTACATCATGCTATCACCAACAATAAACACTCCGTCAATTGGCAAAACCTTATTGTCAATTTCTTGATGTGTTTTTCTTACACGATAATCTTTCATGGTGATCCATTGTTTTCTTGTTTTTCCGCTTGCAACAGCGTTTATATAGTCAACTCTGTTTAATGATGTATTTGCTTCATTTTCTGCGATTAGCTTTGCTCTGTCGTTAGATGTAATCCATTCGGAATCTATGTTTTCTAATGTCGTTCTCAATGTTTCTTCCGCAAAATAATCGGCATACATTTTGAAGAAATCATCAATAGCCGTGTAAGCCATCAGAACGCTCAAATAACGTGTTGCAATTTCTTTCTTGACGTATTCTTCGTCTTTGCTCCCAAAGTCTGCCATTACGTCCAATAACTCAAAAAGAAACAACATCACATCTTCCATTTGTTTTGAAAATGCAATCCGTTGTTTCTTCTGCTCATCTGTCAATGCCATCTCTCCAAAATATTTTGAATAGTCCATCGACAAATTATTCAGCTTATCAAATCTACTTGTCATAGGCATCACTTTTCCGTTCTGCTCTTGTCAATCAACGGACTATTTTCCACTTGATCGGACAAATCGCTCATAATCCTGTCGTTCTTAGGATCATATTGTTCTTTGTTTTCTGCATTTTGATTTTGATTCTTTTCTATCGTTTCTTTGCTGTTTTCCCAAACTTCGTTAGGATCGTCAAACAAAGGTATTGTGTTGAAAACATCTTTTCCGTTTACGCCAGTATTTATCAATGTTGCGATGGAATTACATTTTGTCGATAACTCATAGGTCTTTTGACGTTTAATACTTGGCTCTACATCCGCTGTTGTTAAGTCCCTTAACGGACTGTCTTGCGGAGTGTTTGGGTTTTCTCTGATTGCAGACAATGCGATTTCTACCTCATCCAATTTGTTAGAATCAGTTATCAACTGTTGTTTTGCCGCCGCTGATTCTGCGTGTGACCATCCTGTTGCATCGCTCATGGCTACTCCAGTTGCTCCAGATGTATTATCATTTCTTGCAGGAACATTACATTTCTGCAAAATAATTGCTCTTCTATACTGTATGTTTTCCAACATACCCGGATAATCGTAATCAATGGCAAGTGGCTTTACAAAAGGCGTCTTTCCGTCTGGATTGGTATATGTCTGCAACCATTCTCCCGACTTTGGCTTTCTTACTTCTTCAACCTTTTCACCGCTTTCCGTCTCTGTTTCTATAACAGGAAAATCTACATCGTTCGTATGCCACATTGCTTGCGTATTCTGCTCTACATCGTTTGTAAAGTCAGATATTAGCAAGTTCAAATTGTCCATCTCATCAATATATCTCTCCCATGCTCCCATTCGGTCATAAGATCTGATATATTCTGTTATTGGAACAATATGAAGCGGATTTTCTTCACCGCTTCTTTCCATGTGTGCCCACTTGCTAGGTGATGTTACTTCCGACTGTAGATTTACAACCTCAAATCTTTGGTCTTTTGTGTAACAAGTGTAATATGTGTTTCCGGAAATGCTGTCATGCCTGTATGTGACGCCAAGCATGATTCTTTTGTCCGGATAATAACTCGATCTTACAACAAATGAACTTCTAGGATCTAACACATCTAATTCAAAAAGTGGCTTTCCTTTTCTCCAGTCCATGTTAATATCAACATAGACGTTGCAAATACCACAGATTTCTACATATCTCCCCAACTCTTGCGTTTTCGCCTTGATCCTAGCCATTGCATACTGTTTATTTAATTCTGATACTGCTTCCGATATTTTTTCATCCGAACCATCCCCAGTCTGCACAAGTGTTATTGCGTTTCCCCACTTAAACCCTGTGTTAAACTCTGTGACCTCATTTGCCACATTGTCGCTGCACTGGCAATCTATATCCGGTCTGTAGGTTTTTTTTCGTTGGAGTGGTTGATCTCCCTTTTCGTAGTTAATCAAATATTCGATGTCATTTGCATTTTTTACATGCAAAGCGTGTGATCTTCTTAGCACATCTAAGATATTTGATTCGTCAATAACAACTTCATCTGTTGTTATCATTGTTCGACCACGCATATGTCCTGCCACTGTTTACACCTCTCTAAATAAAAATAACACCGCTGGATGATTGCCGTTCCGGCAACTTCTCTAACCGTGTGTCTTGATTTTCTATGTCATAAATTACTTTTTTGTTGCACTTTCTGCATCGTGCAATCTTGTTTATTTTTGATTTTCCGTCCCACGTTGCGACTTTTCGACCACAAGCAGGACAATATATTGTTTTGCCCATTATTTTTCCTTTCAAAAAATGCTCCCACAATTTTGCGGGAGCATACACAGGAGTATGTATGAGAAAGTGAGTTCTTAAACTCTTTCACATTTACACTATATAACAGCATTTTATGACATTCAATGACATTTACAGACATTCTCGGACATTTCAAGACATATAGTCATTTCCGTATCTTTCCTCAAACTCTCTTAGTGCTTCGCTGTAAATTCTTGTTGTGTGTCTTTCTGTATATCCAATTTCATCTGCTATTTCAAACAGAGTCTTGTCTTTCACAAATGCCATATAAAGGATTTTATAGTGCATAAGCGTTAAGCTTTCCAACTGCCTTAATATATATTGCTTTTTATCGTAGTATTCATCAATCAAAGCATCGACTTTTCGTTCCATTTCATCAATTTTAGCGCATATAGCACCTATTCTGTCGGGTTCTGGGCTTGTTTGTACTCTCTCTCCTCCAGAAGATCCGGTAATGCTTTGCGACATTTGACGCATTTCTGCAATTTCCGATAATTTGTTGTTGATAATACAGTTGATCTTTGATATTTGCATCAGATACTCAATTGTACTCATTGTGACTCCCTCACTTTCTTCTAAATCATACTCGATAGAATATTTGCAGTTCTTTTTTTCTTTACTTCTGTTACTCTTAAGGCAAAGTTTGACAAAACATCCGGAACATCATCCAATTGCTTTTTCCCCGACACCGAATATCTTGTCAATAACGACATCATAATTCCATACGGATCGTTTGGTTTATAATTGTCCGGGTCCTTAAAAATAATGTGCTGTAAAATCCAAGACGAACACTGAAATATTCTTGCTTCTTTGTTTGTCTCTGTTGGAGCATCCGTTATGTTGCAGATCCAACCCTTTTCTTCAACTCTTTTATTTACTTCTCGTGCAACTCGATCACCACCAGAGTTTGATTCAAATTCGCAGTCTTGCACATTATTTCTAACAAGCAAGTTTGCAGAATTTTCATATTGCATTTCATAATCTGCTCCATTATCACATACGCAGTCTATGCAATAATAATCATCCCCATATCGTGCAAATACAGTCATTACAAAGTAATCAGTACCTTTTCCCTTTGTATCGCACTGTGCTGTTATGATCTCTGCTTCACCATGCGGCAAATTCATATATCTTCTAAGTTTTTCACTTGGGAATAATAATCCCTCTCGTTCAATTGGCTGCTGCTTGTATAGGCATCTGTAGGATATATCATCCATAAGCAACTGTTGATCTGCGAAAAATTCTACCGTAAAACCGCCAAACTCAAAATCGAAATTACTTTTTTTCGTTTTCGGATCAATATCCGGCACAGCGATTATCTTTACTCTAGGATTTCCCTCGTATGCTCTCTGCACTCGGCCAATTACATCATGTACGCTCCATCTTGTAGCGATATGGATTTCTTTACATGGTCTATCATTCGAATCATTTGTTTTTCTCTGACGTGCATCTACGCTATACTTTCCCCACAGTTTATCCAACGTATTTGGATTCATAGCTTCTTCTATGCCACCGATCATATCGTCAATTAGCAAGAGTTTGGACGCACGTACTTTTCCTGCATTTTTACTGCCTACAGAAGTACATTGTATAGACGGAAACGGTTTATATTTACCAACATTAAATTGCTCTAACTTTGCATTTGTTCCACTAACTTGTAGATCTGGAAATATCTCACCCCATGTATATTCTTGCGAGTTGGTGACAATATCGTACACTCCATCGTAGTACATTCGTGTAATATCGCCACTATGCGAGTAAAACAAGCTAAAGTCGTTTGGATACCACCCTGCAACCAATGCGTGAAAAAACTTCTCTATTGTTGTTTTTCCTGTTCCTGGCGGCATACTGATACATAATATGTCGTATTTATCATCTATTATACCTTGCAACGCTTCTACAAGCCCTATGCGCATAAAGCACTTTCGCTTAGGCATATAAAACCGTTCTCTTGGCTCTCTGTTTTTCTCCAAATACTGCAAGGCACTATCTACAATATTCAGTCGTGCTTCGATAAGAAGAATCTCATAATATGTATCTATAATTGCATATTTTTCTTTTCTTGCAAAAGCATACTTTTCCAAATCCCACACGCTGCACCTTGACTGCGAAAACACATATTGTTCAATCAATTGCTTTACACGTGCAGAAATATATAGACCATACTTAGATTCTTTTTCAGTCTCGACAGCAACTTTAACGGCCTGCAAATAAGCCTTTATGATTCCCTCACTTATTCCATTTGTTTTTATAAACTGTTCATAACTGCTTACTGCTTTTTTTAATTCTTCGCTTGGCATAAAATACCTCACTTTCAAAAAAGCAAAGGTATTACACCTCTGCCTTAAAACTTTTACAGGTTAGCGGCCGGAACACTCTTACCGGTCGGTTATCTTCTAAAACACTTTTCTTTTGGTCTCCACACATCTTCATTGTACTTTTCAAGCCATTTACAGCGTTTTGCAAGGCATTTATGCTTATATGCCAGTTCCCTGTTCAATGCCCCTTTATGAGCATCACAATGACAATATCCAATTGCATTGCCTATGTATTTACCGTTTATAGCTTTTTCTCTCATAAAAATTCTTTCTACAAATGTGTAAATTTCTCCATATCATGGTTGGCACGTACATAATCCACCAAATCTTCTGCCATTTTCTTGAAATTCTCATCTTCAAAAAGTGCAGGATGTGCGCACAAATCACATGATCCTTTTTCTCCGTTTTTCTTATATTTTTCATAATCAAAGGAGATTGCAAACATCAAAATTTTTGTTTTATTTTTCGTAAGTTTGTTGTAAATAAATTGTGAAATTTTACTTTTCATATGTCACCCACTTATAAAAAAATTGCACATACACATTGTATATGCACTGTTTACAGTTACTTAAAAGGGACTTGCGGAAACGATCCGCAATACCATCCGTTGCAAAGGCAATAGCAACTTCAAGCAATCCAATGTCCCTTACAATCAGATAATTGGAGGTTATCCGTTGACAACTACAAAGTATTTTGGGTTATACCTTGCAGATTGGTCTGTGTGGGACTCGAACCCACTACCGCACATGGGAAAATGACAACCAACAGGAATCAAAGTCAATGGGAGGGTATGCGGTTTCCCTGTTCAGACCACCAACAAACACTCAAGTTTGTCTTTTTATGGAGTGCAGACTATAACTGCTGGGAGGAAAAAAGAAACGAAAAATCCCAGTTTGAATTTCACAAACACCACCCGGACCTTGTGACGGTCCTTAACAGCTTTCCGCTAGGTGGAGAAAGGACTATTATCCTACACAGTCAACATGAAACCCGTATAAGATACGCCAAAAAATGGCAATTACCCGGCACAGGATTCGAACCTGCCAAAGCCAACCCGGGCAACAGATAATAGTAGTCTGCTATTATCTGAACGCTTGTGACACGTTTATTTTTCCTCGGGAGTCTCTTCATCTTCCGGGGGCTGACGTGCCGTAGTATCTGCTTCTTCTCCAAATAAAATCTCTCTTACACTACCGTTTGCTTCTTTTGCGATATTGTCTGCAACATCTTTCTGAAACACCGCCGCCATAATGCTTAGATTCTCTTCATGGATCAACAAAAGCAGACTAACTACTTGATTTAACATCTGTATCATTATGCTTCTCCCTTTCGTGCCTAAATTGGCACCTTAACATTTCAGTTACGTTTTCTCTTTCCAATCCAATTCCATGCCCTTGACGGAACAATTTGCATTCAAGCATTTGTCCACATTTTGTGCATTCATCGTCAATATCTTTATGACCTATTTTCATTTTTCACCGATTGCAAATCAATATATTTTTCAATATACCATTTTGCTTTTTCCAAATCTTGGATGCCGTTCTTTCTCTTGTGACGATACAGATACTTAAAGGCATTGCACACGCAAAATTCCATTGTTGCGTCAATCCCCATTGTTTCTACCATCACATCTATACACTCAAATTTTCCTGTCTCATAATGTGATGGATGATTCACCGGATCATCTACACGCATACTCGATTTATCCACAACAAACTGCTGAATGCTCGCTGTATCGTCATCAAGCAGAAAGCTTTGCACTTCTGCCATTACACATCACCCCTCTCACGATGATTGGCTCGATATGTGTCGAATCCACCCGGGTATCTTGCCTTTAACTTGTCAATGTTTGTCTGCATCACATCATCAAGATCAAATCCCATGGTATAACATATCATGGCTACATACCACATGACGTCACCTAATTCTTTCTTCAAATGGTCTTTGACTAGTTCGCTGTCATGGAAAATCCATTTCTTTACCATGTCCAACGTCTCTCCGGATTCCCCTGCGAGCCCCAGACAGCCATTTATTAGTCCACCGGCATCACAGGCTCCCTTCTTAGCGTTTACCACCATGCCTGCAAGCCTATCAGTTCCGCAGCCATCATTTGTCCTCATTGCCAACTCTTGATACTCGTTTCCTGTCATCTCATATCTCCTCACTCAAGCCTATACAGCCTATATTTTGAATGCTTTACCTTGTTACCTCGTATCTTCACAACTTCCGGCACAGCCCACAAACCAAATACGATGTGAACAACCTTTACTCCATGTAGCTTTAGCAGCATTAAATCTTGCACTCTGATCCGTTTCATGTTATAATTTCCTTTCAGTAAACCCACTTTTGTTTTGGAGAATATTTTTGGGACTTAGTGGGGGGGGTGTGGCTGCCGCCATCATAAGGGGTGGGTGGGGGTCAGCAGTTTGTAACGCACCCTGCGTGCTTGAACATATGTTCGAAAAACTCTCTGTGATAAACTCCGGTTTAGCCTAGAGATGAACCACTATATGTTGTGTTTTGCTCTATTCCGGGCTGATCCATTCTCTGGAGTTCTTCCACTGTCGGCAGATTTGATGCAGAAATAACAGGTTTTGTTTCATTGGTTCTGCCTGCTCCGGGTAGGTTCCACCCGTGATTCTTATTTAACTTTGCAAGAACCCCAACAGGATTTCTAATCTGCTGCATCAAACCAAATAAGCTATCCTCGTTATCATCCCTTATAGTGTTTAATAAATCGCTATGACGGCCACTTAGATATTCCCCATTTTGCCATCTATACAGCTGATCTTTACCGATACCCACCATTGTAACAAAACCATGTATACTACACTCTTTATTGTGCATATCACATATACGTTTATATATATTATTATAGATCCATTCTACACTTGGTATATCATAACCACCGGAAGTAGTTTTCTCTACATACGTATATTTACATGGTTCAAATAGTTTTATTCTTAGCTCTGTTAGTACATCTCGCCAGACGTTGGGTGTCAGATTAAACTCATCGAAACCCCATACATCGCAGTAGTTCTTTATGATGTCTCTCGCTACCGGGGGCATATCTTCAACGCATGTTATAGTCTGTTTTACTTCGAAAAATTCCCTGCTCATGTCTGCCCCCTTTCCGACTGATCGCCAAATAAAAACGCCCGCAAAAAAGAAACCTGTAACCGGATCTATCCCCGGTAGATTCTTTCTTGCGAGCGTGTAACCCATGTAATAAAATGACCGTCCTTGCTCATATACTGTCAAGCGTTGCCTCAAGCGATCGCTTATATCCGCCTCGGTCAGCTGGAGCAATCTATCAACGCCTGATTTGATTGTGGCTAAAATGTATCATAGATTTTTTTGTTTGTCAAGGGGTATTTTGAAAAAAATATAAATTATTTAGGTGTGTAACTATATATCTAATAACCCACCATATAGGTATATAGTTTAATTTATATAGTGGGATAACCCACTATTGTATATAAATATTTTATATTATGTAGTGGGTTTACCCACTATGTAAATTATATAACCAGCCCCCCCATATTAGGGGCTGGTATTAAATTATTATTTAATGTATAGGCAGTCAGCCTATATGTATAGGCTAAATATAGTAGTGGCTAAATATAATATATAGGCTGACCGCCTATATGTATATTAATATATT
>ENA-ORNQ01000249-ORNQ01000249.1-human-gut-metagenome-genome-assembly--contig:-NODE-249-length-59696-cov-15.791033_pt1 | contig 59696 bp, 54 predicted proteins | sample MGYA00242116_ERZ509024 | MGnify/ENA primary metagenome ERZ509024 (study PRJEB26280, sample SAMEA2338697) | human gut metagenome | biome: human gut; feature: human-associated habitat; material: faeces...
CTGTGGATGATATTCCGTCTGCGACAATCCAAACATATCACTATCACCTCTGCCCTGGCTTATTCACTGGTTTTTGCCTTTTTCCTCTCAGCCAGATATACCATCATAATGTTTGGCTTAGTGTATGCTCTGTTCGCACTTCACGCCATATGGAAGAACGGTCATGCCTTCTCTGTGACTCGCCAACTGTCTACTTATATAGCATTCTGCCTCCCCTTAATCGCCGTCGTCCTCTACAGCTACATCTTTGCAATGCGGATACAGAACGGTCATCGGCAACACTGGTGGTACATTACCTACCTGCAAATTCACCATTGGCCATTTTATTTATATCTGTCAGGCATAATAATCTCCGCAATTCTCCTTAAATGGCAGGACAAGTCCACTCGCCTTCTGACATACATCTTCTTGTCAGTCACCTTACTCTTTATATTGCTAGGCTATTTCGAACTTCTTCCATGGGGATTTTTGGGCAACAAAGGCGCAGCATTTGTATGGCTGTGGTATGTTACACTATGGTGCATCTCGGCATCCATGGTTCCCAAACGATTTTGGGATACACAATGGAGTAATTATGTATATGCCTTCGCAGCCATTATCCTTATAACATTATCAAATCGTCAATTCCTTACATTGGAACTATGGGGCAAAACCCAAGGGTCCGTAAATAGTATGCTTAAGGCAATCCCGGCAGACTCGATCCGACCGATTATAATCAACGCCTTTGCGTCCCCTTCCATAAGATATGCCTACGAATACGCATCAGTCCCAGCCGAATCCCCGTCTTATCCCGAAAGCTTTATTCTTTTAAGTGGTCCGGATCATACAGGGACAGGCGTATCATATGAAGAATACGAACGACAAGAAAGCTCAATCAAACATAATGCTCCGACTGGTACACTATATATCAATGTGCCCCCTTCTCTTGTAAACTGGAGGATGCTGATACTTATCAAAAACGATAACAATGAATTTGAGCCTTTGTTAATCCCGAATAATTGAACATACATCCTATGAAATTTCCTGAACAATACCAACAAATACTCCGCTATGGCATCATCGGAGCCACATGCGCAGGCATTGATTTCGTGTGCTATTCCGCCTTGGTGCTTGTTGGCATAAATATGTTTATAGCCAATGTAATCGGAGTCAACACAGGCATACTGATGAGCTTCTACCTCAATCGCAAATACAACTTCAAAGTTACCGACAAAACGTTAAGGCGCTTCCTTATATTCTATGCCGTCGGCTTGACCGGACTCGGAGCAAGTTCCCTCATCCTGTATGTGACAGTGGATCTGTGGCATTTCAATGAATTTTACTCCAAACTGGTTTCAATAGTCGTAGTTGCTCTCTTACAGTTTTGTCTCAACAAATCAGTGACCTTCAGGGAAACAACAACAGACCCTGAAATCAATAACACACAAGGAATTCAAACCCAATAACAAACAACACATGCAAACCTCTGACAATAAGCAATTTACCCCCCCCCACAAGGATTCGGTCATGATTGTCATGCCAGCCTATAATGAAGAGGCAAATATCTCCGATGTAGTCGGGCAATGGTATCCGATAGTGGAGAAACTCACCACAGACGGCGTGGATGCCTCATTGGTCATCGCCGATGATGGTTCTAAAGATAACACTTGGAAAATGATGCAGCAACTTGCCTCTACGCGGCCATGTTTTAATCCGTTGACCAAGCCCAATTCAGGTCATGGAGCGACTATTCTGCATCTCTATCGCCACGCTATCGCTGAAAGCACTGATTATATCTTCCAGACAGACAGTGACGGTCAAACCAATCCCGACGAGTTCTGGCAATTTTGGACTGACCGCCACGACTACGACATGCAGGTCGGCCATCGATCCTCACGCCAGGACGGCTCAAATCGCATATTCGTCACAAAAGTCCTGAAGGCAATCGTCTGGCTCACATTCCACGTCAATGTGACAGACGCCAACACCCCTTTCCGCCTTATGAAAGTAGAGAGCATAAAGCCATTGTTAGATATAATACCTCAGGACTTCTTCCTCTCAAATGTCGCACTCTCGGCTCTCGCCGTCAAGAAAGGGCTCAAAACCAGATGGCTTCCCATCACGTTCAAGCCACGACAGGGAGGAGTCAACTCCATCAATATGAAGCGTATTTTCAAAATAGGCCGCAAAGCCGTCAAAGACTTTATAGTTCTCAACCGCATGGCAAAAACGAAATAACATCTATTGCAGAGGTCCGATTTTAACTTTAAAGAATGAATTTTAATCACATTCAAGCAAAATCTCTTTATAACATTGCAATATTTCACCCCAAAAGCATATGAGAGGCAAAATACAATCCTCAAGTAAGGCTAACTTAGTCTATATAGGTCTCGTCACCTTACTTTATGTCATATGTCTGTATATGCTCGGTCGCAACCTGGGTTTTGAAACCTTGTGGTACGATGAAGCCGGCCAGTTCTTCATATCCAAGGGACTGAACCACTATTCCGACCCATATTCTCCAGAAGGCTCCGTTATGGATGTAATATCCCAGAATGCAAATTACAATCAGGATCCTGGCGGATTCAGTATCATTCTGCATTTCTGGAGTGTCCTGTCAGACAACATCGTATGGCTACGTCTGCTTCCGTTCATTTTCTTTATCGGCGCCATCGTATTCACCTGTCTTGCAGTAGCAGAGATAACACATCGCAGACTCATCGCCTATACATCCGGGCTTCTGCTCTTTGCTCTATGGGGAGGACACATCCCATATGAGCTTCGCCCATATTCCATGGAACTGTGCGGTATGGCGTACGGTCTGTGGATGATATTCCGTCTGCGACAATCCAAACATATCACTATCACCTCTGCCCTGGCTTATTCACTGTTTTTTGCCTTTTTCCTCTCAGCCAGATATACCATCATAATGTTTGGCTTCATATACACTATTTTCGCACTTTGCGCTATCTGCAAAAACGGCAATGAGGTATCGGTTACGAACCGCTTAATCACCTGTACAACATTTTGTATCCCATTAATCGCCATGGTACTATATAGTTATATCTTTGCCATGCGGATTCAGAATGGACAACTACAATCGTGGGGATACATTACATATCTGCAGCTTCAACACTGGCCATTCAAACTATATGTAGCCGGACTCATTCTCTCCGTGATTTTTCTTAGATGGCAGAATAAACAGACGCGTTTCCTCACGTATATTTTCCTGGCTTCCAATACGCTATTCATATTACTTGGATATCTTAAACTTCTGCCCTGGGCATTTACCGGCAACAAGGGATCCGTTTTCGTTTGGTTATGGTATGTAACGCTCTTGTGCATAGCTGTATCTTTAACAACCTCCAGACTCTTAAAAAAAACTTGGGTCAATTATGCCTATCTTTCAATAGCATTAATACTAATAGTGTTATCAAACTGGCAATTTGCTATCCTGGGACTTTGGAAAGAAAAACAATATTCTGTGAGAAATATGCTCCACGCAATCTCAGCAGTTAAGTCAACTGAACTGATATTAGTTGATGATCTATTTAATCCATCCATAAGGTATTATTATGAATTTATGTCCCCTAAAGATTGCCCGCCGTCATATCCTGATCAGTTTATACTATTTAAAGGGCCATCACATTCAGGGCGTGGATTATCAGGAAAGGAGTACGACGAAATAAAACAGTCAGCAAAAAATAGAGCCATTAAAGGTGCACTGTACATCCACGCTTATGCTCCTGATCCCCAACGCTTTATTCCCCAATTTTTTATTAAAGATGACCATAACTTCATACCCCTATATCGCGATAAATAACTGACATAGCCTTATTGCCGTGCCTCACCGATATGAATCAGCCAGTAAAATCTAACAGAAATGCGGAATTGGACTTTCTCGGAGGTCTTATAATGTTGCAAATAATTTTCCTACATGTTTCTTTGACCTATACAAATGTCACATGGATAGGGAAATTTTATAAAATATGGGAGTATACACTCCCCTGTTTAGCCTGGTTCTTTTTCAAAGGAGGAATGTTCTATAAAAACAAAGAAATCCACACAGTCTTATCTGGTTGTCTGCATAAGCTATGGATTCCTTTCGCAGTATTTTTGTGTTTAGGCATAGCAAGCCAGATTGTTATAGATCAGCATATCATTTCATCCATGGGGTGGAGAAAATGGTTGCTTGACAACGCCAAGCAACTGTTATTGTTTGGGGTGGCTGGTATTGACGGTCCGATATGGTACTTGATAGTATTTTCCGGTATAAAAATAACTTATTCATATCTTAGGGACAAGCTCGCCATGAAACCTCAGAGCATCATGCTCATAAGTTTTATCATAGCTTTTTTACTATGGTATGTGTTCCGTGAACGCAATTACATTTTCTGGATCGGATCTATAACATGTAATCTCATATTCTTTGCCTGTGGTGACTGGCTACGCAAGCTGCAGTATGGCCGCATAATAATGGCAGCATCTCTGGTTATTGTAATAGGATTGGCATGCATGCACATCGAATATTTGTCACTCCGCACAAATGGCGGCTGGCAAGAATATTCCGTACATGGCTATATTTTATCCTATGTACTCGTACTGGCATCCATATTCTTCGTTGACAACCTCGTAACATTCATACCCAAGAAAATAACATCAACTTCATTCATAACAAGAATTGGACGACAGTCCATGAGTTGGTTTTTACTTCATCATTTCATATTGACTTGGAGCGTATATTTTCTTGGGTTGGCGAGTATAGAGAAATCCGATGTATGGGCTCCAGCCATATCCTTAATCGCAATTTTCACATTAACACCCCTGATTGAAAAGTTGTTATTACGTTATATACCTTGGTCACTTGGAGCTACCTCCTCCAAACAATCAGATTATCTTCCTTGATGTAACACTTCTAACACCTTACATATGCGATCCAAGAGCAATAGCTATTTTTATTTAACCATATACTTTACATTCCTATTATTATCATCGGCAATTCTCCTCTTTTCAAGCATTGACTCTCCCCTCCATACTAGTTTCAGGCATGTGGATTCGGCTTGGTTCTTCATGGAAGGAAAAGCATGGATGGAAGGAATGATTCCATACCTTGATTTTGCCGATTCAAAAGGACCCTTTTTGTTTTTGTTTTACGGCATCGCCTATCTTATCTCTCCTACTAATTACTGGGGAGTTTACATGCTTCATTGCATATATTTTTCTTTTGTTTTCTATGTAGCATACTTGGTAGGTCATAATTGTTTGTTTGCCAGCAGGAACTCTAACCAGCGCATATTGTTATCTTTTTGCGGTGCCGCCCTGCTCGGACTCTTTTATTTCACTTATCGACACAATGAGATGAGGTGTGAGGATATTTGCCAGCTCCAACTAATCTATCTCATTTATTCGTTGTGCTGCCACATGTTGTCTGTTCATAAAACACGGTCTATCACATATGGACTACTTGACGGTGTGGCCATCGGATCGGTATTGCTCATAAAATGGAATATTGGGATAGCTTTTATGGCGATTCCGATAGCAAACTGGATAATAGTATTGATCCGACGGGAAAATCTTGTCAAAGTCGTTTCAGGATTTTTCCTCGGTTTATTTATCATACTCATTCCCTTTATAATGTATTTCCTGTCCAAAGGATGCTTGCATATGTTCATGAATGAATATATACTACATACAGGCCAAACATTTTCCAACTCAGACACAGGATTGATCAATGCTTATCTGAACGAATTACGCCTTGCACTAACATCCAGCAGCTTTTTGGGATTTGTAGCAATGTTTGTGCCAATATGGTTTTTCCGCCATCTTGATTGGCGATTGAAATATCTCCCAACTTGCTGCGGGCTCTTCATGTTTTTCTTTCTTACCATCGGGAAAGGAGGTCTGGGCTATTACCATCAAGCTGAGGATGGATGGTTCGTTTTCTCGACATGTATACTTGCTATTGTAATACAACGGTTGGTCAAACGTTCGTTTATAACAGTTGCAATCTCCATATTGCTTGTGTTAAGCTTCAACATAGCCTGGGCATTCCGATACCACAGAAACCTAATATATGGATCTGAAGCACATTCCTTCACCATAGTTGATAATAAATTGCGCCAGCTTAAATATCCTCTGATACTACACTGGGATTATTTCGAAACTGGCATAGGAATAGGTTCTCGGGCACTCCCTGCATGCCGCTACTGGGCAATGCAGACCGGAGGCGAAGAATTCTGCCGTCCAATGCAAATTGATGCTGTATTGAGACGAATCCCTGACATTATAACTGTTCAATCCATGTCTCCTGCATCCATCGCATCCGATAAAGCTGAGATTCTACACAGGTTAGGTTACCAATATGTGGGCAGCATCAAAGACTGGTTCGGATGTTACGGAAATATATACGTTAAACAAGAACTATCTATATTATAATCACACACATTAGGTATTATCCGGGTTACCTGTTAGTATTAAATGGTGTTTAATAACAAAAATTAAATCTTGAGCTGCGGATTTTGGGATATATACGGTTCTATGCCGTCATCGACGATGTAACTTTGCTTGCAAAAAAACGAGCATAGTGAGCTATGTGGCTGAAGCATAGAGGCGAATACGCTCGAAAGCCGCAGACAAAATGCTATCTTTAAATCTTTCATAGGTCTCATTCTTGTGTGATTTATTGAAATTACGAAAGACATCTGTCTGCATTAATTTTATCAAGAAAACGTTTCAGATTTCGGATGATAACATCTGACAGCCATCTCTGAAAATGAGATACCCTGCACCAGGTAAATATCAATATTCTTATCTGATCAATAGCGATAAAGGCAACGAACATCAGAAAGACAGTAAATATCCCGACAAAGAAATTAAACGTATACCCCATATCCTGATAATATATCATCATTTCCCCAAGGACCTCGCGTAGATAGCAATTAGTATGAATGAGGTAGACTGCATAAGTAGACCCAGCCACAAAATTTATCCATCTTACAGTCCCAATACTTATCTTCAATGTAACCATCATAATCAATATGGCGACTATAAATGTTATTAAGGAATCATTACCTATCTTTATCTCAGGGATTCGCAACCAACAATACGACCAGATCATGCTTAATATAATAGCCATTGACAGCACAACTTTGCCATTATAACTCGGCATATATAACCGCATATACCCCCCCGTGAAAAACAATGTTATGAACCACGACAACCGCGTAGGAGAGCTATACAGTTCACCTAATGGAAATCCGGGTATAAGAGTTGTAGTCAATAGATAAAGGCTTAACAACAACACTTGGTACTGTCTCTTGCTCAACAGTTTTATGAATCTTGATAAGAAAGGTTGTATCAGCACCAATCCAAGCATCTGAGTTGTAAACCAAGCATTAAATTTGCTCGGCAATAAAGGGTTGGCACTAATCAATACATCCCTCCATGGAGCAATCCCTACGCAAGCAAAAACTGTGGTAATTACCATATTATAAAACATAATCTGGAAAAGTATTTTAAAGTAACGGTCCAGCGAAAAAGCCGTTTTATGAACCAGAAAATATCCTGTAATAAAGACAAAACAATCCACTTTGCCAATCCCAATGCATCCGCGCAACCATAAGGGTATGAAAGATGCATCAGCAAATTGATATTGCCATAAATGACCAAATGTGATAAAAAACATTGAATATATTCTCAGCAATTCAATATTGCTGTTTCGAAACTTACTAACAGACATATGGGTCAATCAAAAAATCTATAAGAGTTACTGTCAATGAAAGTGCAAAGATACGCATTTTTAAGAAAGTTTAGGAGTGGGAGGCTTGTGGGGAGCGGGATTTGCTGCTAATTTTGTCAATTAACATCTGTTTCATATGGAATATAACGAGAAGAAAGCTATCGAATTCATATTGTCACGGCTCTCCGAGGAACACCGTCAGGCATATTCCGACGACGAAATCCTCAATGTCATCGATATAATATGGGATTACTATGAGGAAAGCGGACTGCTTGACCCTGCCACTGCCTTGACCGACGATGACGATGCCGAGGAGCAAGAATTAGCTCAGCTCACATCACATGTCAGGAAGATGCTTGCCAAGGACAAGGGGTCTACGATTCTTGCCGAAGATGTGGATGTCATCATCGCCGCTGAGATAGAATACGAGAACTCCATAATCTGACCTCTGCCGACAATGTTTCAGATAATGACACGTGCCGCCCTGCTCCTTGCGCTCGTCATGAGCCAGTCAGTGCAGCTCCGAGCCGATGATTTCCGCGACCCCTACGCTGACTATGACGAGACGGCAGCCTTGGATATGGAGATAGAGGAAAACCTCGCCACGCCTGTCATCCAGCAGGCTGAAAAAGCCCCTATAGTGAAATACATGACCGCACTCGCCCATCAGCTCAAGCAACGCTACAAGGTGGAGACCATGAGAGCCGGGGAGGTGATAGTGGTCACCATACCTTCCGACGAGCTTTTCATGCCCAACGACACCCTGCTGTCACCGGATGCGCCATCGCTGTTGAGGCCGTTGCTGCCGTTGTTCCGCGATCCTGACCTGTTCAAACTCGTCTATGCCGTCCACACCGACAATACAGGCTCTCCGTCATATATCGAAAATCTCGCGTCGGCACGCAATCAGTCGATATACGCATGGCTGATGGATGTTGCCAAAGTCAATCCCGACCTGTTTATCATCAACTATGACATGGGCGATTCGCGCCCCCTGACCGACAACGACACACGCGACCATCGCGCCCTCAACCGCCGCATAGAGTTTTTTTTGGTTCCCGGTCCCAAACTGATAACACTCGCCCACACCAAGAAAATCAAATAGGATGATTTTATAAGATTTATAAGTCTTATAGGACTTATAGATAACAAGCCGGTCCCTGACGGAATTTCCGTCAGGGACCGTTTTGCATAGGAGCCGGACTATAAGCCGGGTTATGTCAGCCTGGCAGTTCCCGCCATAGAATGTCGGGCACGTCAGACCGTCTGATCATTTATCTACGCGATGTGTCACCACCTCGCTCCAGCAGCCTACCCCCCGGCAATGGGCGAGCAACCCTTAAATGCCGGTATACTTGGCCTTGCAACCCATAAGGCGTGCGGCATCCCATGTCGCCATGGGACCCGGTGGTCTCTTACACCGCCTTTTCACCCTTACCTCACCGACGCGGAACGTGTGGCGAGGCGGTCATTTTCTGTCACGCTGCTCTGCCGTCACCGGCAGCTTCCCGTTAGGAAGTATGGTGCTCTGCGTTGCCCGGACTTTCCTCATGTCGCACTCGTAGTCGACCCGCGATCAGACATCCGACTCCGTATCGTGTATTTCTTACTGTTTGCCTGATGTGGTGACCTCGCGGCAGATTTTACCTACGAGACCCTGTAGCACCTTGCCCGGACCGAGTTCTACAAACTCAGTGGCACCGTCTGCCACCATGTTCTGCACGCTCTGAGTCCAGCGTACAGGCGCTGTCAACTGAGCCACGAGATTAGCCTTGATTTCAGCAGGATCGGTATGGGGCTTTGCATCAACATTCTGGTACACAGGACATACGGGAGCTGACACAGTGGTCTTCTCGATAGCCTCGGCAAGTTCGGCACGAGCAGGCTCCATGCAGGGAGAGTGGAAAGCACCGCCTACTTTGAGCTTAAGAGCACGCTTGGCACCGGCAGCAAGAGCCTTCTCGCAAGCGGCATCAATGGCAGGTTCCTCACCTGAAATCACAATCTGACCGGGGCAGTTGTAGTTAGCACATACAACCACGCCGTCCACGCTGTCACAGATTTCCTCTACCACATTGTCGGGCAGAGCGAGCACGGCTGCCATGGTCGAGGGTGTCTTTTCGCATGCTTTCTGCATAGCCTGCGCACGAGCAGATACAAGACGCAGACCGTCCTCAAATGTCAGTGCTCCAGCAGCCACGAGTGCCGAAAATTCTCCAAGAGAGTGTCCTGCCACCATGTCGGGCTTGAACTCATCACCGAGACACTTGGCGAGAATCACCGAGTGGAGGAAAATGGCGGGCTGTGTAACCTTGGTCTGACGGAGATCCTCATCGGTGCCGGCAAACATCAGATCGGTGATGCGGAAACCGAGGATTTCGTTGGCTTTCTCAAACATGTCATGAGCCATCTGATTGTTGTCATACAGATCTTTGCCCATGCCTACAAACTGCGCCCCCTGTCCGGGGAATACGAATGCTTTCATTCTCTCTGTGTAGTTGTTTTATGGTTGTTGTTAATGTTTCAAGACTGCAAAGGTAGGCATTTTTATCGTATCACGCGTCCTGTCATCCTCCGAAATTGTCATAGTGGATGGATGACGGTTCCACGCCGAGACCGTCAAGCATATTGTTGACAGCTGCCGACATCGGTCCGGGTCCACACATATAATACTCTATCTCCTCAGGCTCGTCGTGATCCTTGAGATAAGTGTCATATATGACCTGATGCACAAATCCAGGAGTGTACTTGACACCTGCAGCATCTGCGGCAGGATCCGGACGGTCCAGGGCGAGATGGAACTTGAAGTTGGGAAATTCCTTCTCCAATTTCAGGAAATCATCAAGATAGAACACCTCATTGAGAGCCCTCGCACCGTAGAAGTAATTCATCTTGCGGTCGGTGGTCTTTAGTGTCTTAAGCATCCACATGATCTGCGAGCGCAGGGGAGCCATGCCGGCACCACCGCCTATCCACATCATCTCCTTCTTGCTGTCAACAATCGGATGGAAATCGCCGTAAGGTCCGCTCATCAGCACCTTGTCACCCGGTTTGAGCGAAAATATGTAGCTTGATGCGATGCCCGGAGGCACGTCCATGAATCCGGTCTGCGGTTTCGGCTTCATAGGCGGAGTGGCTATGCGCACAGTCAGCATGATGCGGTCGCCCTCGTCGGGATAGTTTGCCATCGAGTAAGCCCTCACGGTGGTCTCCTTGTTGGAAGCCTTGAGGCTGAAAAGCCCGAACTTCTCCCATGCCGGCAGATACTCCTCCCCTATCAATGCCTTGTCGATATCCTTGTCATAGTCCATCGTGTAGGGAGGTATCTTGATCTGGGCATATGAACCCGGTATGAAATCCATATGTTCGCCAGGAGGCAATGCCACGATAAACTCTTTGATAAATGTCGCAACATTGCGGTTGCTGATCACCGTGCACTCCCATTCTTTGATGCTGAGCACTGAAGCCGGGACATCTATAGCCATGTCCTCGCGCACCTTGACCTGACATGCCAGACGCCAATGGTCCTTGACCTCGCGACGTGACAGATGCACAGTCTCAGTGGGCAGCACCTCGCCGCCACCCTGCATCACCTGCACACGGCACTGTGCACAGCTGCCCTTGCCTCCGCATGCCGACGGCAGAAACACATCGGCATTGGCAAGCGATGACAGCAGGTTGCCTCCCGATGCCACATGCACATCCTTCTCATTGTTGATGGTAATGGTCACATCGCCGCTCTTGACCAGATAATGCTTTGCCACAAGCAATATGGCTACAAGCACCAGCGTGATGACGAGAAATATTCCTATTGCCGCCCAGATGGTCTGCGACATCAGCGACAGCGCTATTGAAGCTGTGACGTTATACATGTGTCAGTGCTTTGATTAATTCTTTAGATTTTGATACCGAGAAAACTCATGAATGCCACTCCCATCAGTGCGGTCACGATAAACGTGATACCGATACCTCTGAGCGGTGCAGGCACACTGCTGTATGCCGCCAGACGCTCACGTATCGCAGCCACCGCCGTGATGGCAAGAAGCCATCCGATACCCCAGCCGCCACCTGCACACACCGCCGTCCACACGCTCGGGAAATCCCTCTGCTCCATAAACAGCGAACCGCCCAATATGGCGCAGTTGACCGCAATCAGCGGAAGAAAGATGCCCAAAGAGGCATAAAGCGAAGGACTGTACTTCTCTACAGCCATCTCCACAAGCTGCGTCATCGAAGCGATAACAGCTATGAACATTATGAGCGACAGGAAACTCAGATCCACATCGGCATATTCCGGTCCGAGCCACACCAATGCTCCAGCCTTCAGCACATAGGTTTCAAGCAGATAATTGACCGGCAGGGTGATGACAAGCATGAAAGTCACAGCCAATCCGAGTCCGAATGCGGTCTTGACGTTCTTGCTGACCGCAAGAAACGAACACATGCCTAAGAAGTAGGCAAATATCATATTGTCGACGAAAATCGACCGCAGGAATATATTGAAATTCTCCATCTTCTGTATGAGATGTATTTGTTACATTAATATCTGTTAGCCAACGGATTATGACATCACTCCTGTAGCTCCTTGTTGCGGCTGCGCTGCACCCATATGATGCATGCCACCACTATCAGAGCCATCGGGGGCAGAATCATCAGACCGTTATTGACATAGCCGTGGTCATAACACCACTGCGGCACCACCTGATAGCCCAGCAGAGTGCCGTTGCCGAGAAGCTCGCGGAAAAAAGCCACAATGACAAGTATGATAGCATAGCCCATTCCGTTGCCTATGCCGTCGAGCAGCGAGGGCCACGGCTTGTTGCTCATGGCGAAAGCCTCCAGACGCCCCATGAGTATGCAGTTAGTGATAATCAGCGATATGAACACCGAGAGCTGTTTGCTGACATCGTACATATAAGCCTGGAGGAGCTGATCGACGATGATGACCAAAGCTGCCACCACCACAAGTTGCACTATGATACGTATGTTGGTAGGAATGGTATTGCGTATAAGTGAGATAATCACATTGCTGAAAGCCAGCACCACTATCACCGACAATCCCATCACCAATGCAGGCGCGAGCTTGACAGTCACCGCCAGCACCGAACAGATACCGAGTACCTGCACTACCACAGGATTGTTGCGGCTCAGAGGGTTGAACAGCACGCTTCGTAACGATACTTTCTCTGACATATTGAGGTTATATTTTATATGCTACTATAATGTACTTATGTTACTTTTTCTCACGGCTGACCGATGTCAGGAATGCACGATAGGGCACGAGACAGTTGTCAAGCATCGCGCTTACACCCTTGCTCGTGATAGTGCCGCCCGATATGCCGTCCACATAGTCTTCATTGCCAGTGGGTCGCATGCCTGGTTTGACCACGGAGATGGGTTGGAACACACCGTCCTTGATAATGTGCTTGCCATCAAAACGGTCGCTGAACTGAGGCTTCTCTATCTCGGCACCCAAGCCCGGGGTCTCCCCTTTGTGGGCGAAATATGCACCATAGACGGTAGTGCCGTCGGCATCGATGCTGATATAACCCCATATAGGTCCCCACAAGCCTGTGCCGCTCATCGGGATGATATATTTGGTCGTTCCGTCCACATCTGCCACAAACAGTGGTAACAGACGCTTGTCACTCGGCAGCTTGCTCTGCTGTGCCACGTCTATGTCGAAAGCGTTCTCTCCTTCCACCTCTCGCCCGGAAGCATCAAGAACCTTCTGCCCCACGATATAGCGGTCAAACACTTCTACGGGCTTCTCCCCTTGAGCCGGAGCTACGTGGATTGATGCCAGTATCTGTTTCATCTTGTCGGCGCGCGCGTTTTCATTCTGCTTGCCGCGCAGAGCCATGGCGGTATATGCCAGAGCCGCGCCCACCACTACTACCATGATGATGATATACACCACAGTATATACATTGCTCTGTCTGTTGAGTTTCATAGTGTCAAACCTTTGAAATCAGGCGGTTACGTCTGCGACGCACATTGCCTTGGATTACACAATAGTCAATCAGCGGTGCGAAGGCATTCATCAGCAGCACTGCCAGCATGGCACCCTCGGGATAACCGTTATTATAGGTGCGTATCAGTATGGCTATCACACCTATCATAAAGCCGTAGACATACTTGCCCGCGGCTGTCCTCGCTGCCGTCACCGGATCTGTTGCCATAAACACCGCCGCAAACGCGAAACCGCCGTAGCAAAGCTGTTCCCACGGGGTCAGGAACGAGCAGGGATAAGTAGGTGTGGAGAACGTATGCGCCACAAAACCCATCACTACACCGCCGGCAAACACCGAGAGGATAATGCGCCAGTCAGCTATGCCGCCGATAAGCAATATGGCAGCACCGATCAGGATGCACAGTGTGGATGTCTCGCCGAAACTGCCGGGTATCAGCCCTAAGAAAGCATCCCATAGGCTCAAAGGGTCACCAAGGATATTGGTCAACGTCATCTCGCCTCCGGCATGAGTCGCTGCCTGACCTAACGGGGTCGCCCCGGAGAAGCCGTCGGCAAAGCCTACCGTATGCCCCACGCCCATGATAGGCTCTGTGGCAACAAACACCTTGTCGCCGCTCATCTGGGCAGGATAGGCGAAAAACAGGAACGCTCTCGTCACCAATGCCACATTAAATATATTATAGCCCGTGCCTCCAAACACCTCTTTGGCAAATATCACCGCAAAGGCTGTGGCTACAGCTATCATCCAACACGGAGTGTTGACAGGGCATATGAGCGGTATGAGGATACCCGTGACGAGAAAACCCTCCTGGATTTCCTCATGCTTGATCTGCGCCGACACAAACTCTATGCCGAGTCCCACGATGTAGGCAGTCAGCAGTTTGGGCAACACTGCGAGGAAACCATAGAGCATCATGCCCCAGAATGAGTAGTCTGACTGCACAGCCCCGGCACCGAGCCAGTTTTGATAACCGGTGTTGTACATGCCAAACAACAGACAGGGCAGCAACGCCACCACCACCGTTATCATGATGCGTTTTGAGTCTATGCTGTCATGCATATGCACTCCTGACGACGAGGTGGTCTTGGGAGTGAATAGAAACGAGTCAAACCCCTCGTAGACCGAGTGGAGGGCACTCAATCTGCCCCCCTCTTCAAAGAGGGGTCTCGCCTTGTCGAAAATACGTCTCAGCGGATTCACAGTATGCGTGATTTTTTCGGATGAATATGTTAAATACTATATTTTGTATTGCATAGTGCCATGTCAAGCCTCTCGACGCATATAGTCCAGACCTTCTCGCACTATCTTCTGCAACTCGAGTTTAGATGGGTCAGCCCATTCAGCCACCGCCACATCCTCGGGCGCGATTTCGTATATGCCGAGAGCCTCCATCTCCTCTATGTTACGCGAAAGTATCGCCTTGACAAGCGGCTCAAGCATGATATCCATCGGGAGCATACGGTCATAGACACCTGACATGATCATCGCACGTCTGCCGCCGTGGAGCAGAGCGTCGCCACCCAGTTTGCGCTTGGGCATGTATGCCGACAGGAATGTGCGTGACGCGCTCATTTTGTTGGGCGACAATGATGCCCAACCGAGCATCTCATCTTTGTCGTCACCCTCGGCTATGACTGTCACCTGCCTGTATGGGAAGTGCAGGTATCCGTCAATATCGGTACGTACGCCAGTCAGCACGTTACCCGCAACAATGCGGTGGTGCTTCCCGTCATCTGCTATATGTCCGGCAAGCAGAGTGTGCATGTCTGCTCCGACAAGCGTCCGTACCAATCCGCGATTCACCGCCTCAGGACCTGTTATAGCGACACTCGTCAGCGATGCTCCGCTGCCTGTGCGTGCCCAATACCCTATCTTGTCAAGAGTATCAATATCAAGCGTCCATACAGTCTCACCCTTATTGACAGGGGCTATATGGTTGACCATCACATCCGGATTACCAGCAGGATGCGGACCCGAGATTTCCACCCATACCGCCCCGGTAACTGACGGCTGCGCTTGACTTGGACGCTTAGAGATATAAATCTTGCCATCGGTCAGCCAAGCCAGATAGTTTATGCCAGCCTGTATGTTCTTGGCAGTTATGGAACTGCCATCAAATCCAGTCGCCAATGGTGCAGAATCAAATCCAGCCACGAATATATCACGCGGCACGGCATCTGGTCGCGGCACTATGGCATAGGGAAGCTGTCGCATCCATGACCACAGTCCGCTGCGGCATAAGGCTTCTACAGCCTCTTCACGTGACATCTTGGAAACTGTATCCTTGTCAGGGGCATCTTCATTACAGTCTATACCGCCCTGAGGCGTCACCACCACGCGCTCTATCTTACGCCGTGACCCTCTGACCACTTCCTTGACCACACCTTTTGCTGGAGAGGCAAGCACTATCTGTGGATACTCCTTGTCATGCATCAGCGGAGTTCCGATGGAGACCACATCGCCCTCCTTCACATCTAATTTGGGTGTAATGCCTGGAAAATCATCAGGGCATATGGATACAGCCGATGGAGCGACTGCAGGCAGCTTCTCTAACGCCTCCCCCTTGAGGGGCAAGTCCAGGCCACGCTTCAACTTAAGTTGTAATGTGGAATTTGTTTTCATGGGTAATTCATAAGGTATAATCCGCCTGACAGCTGATTAACCCCACAAATTTAAAAATTAATACACAAATCTTTCCATATTTTTACAAAAAATATCCCCATAAGGTTCACAAACGTACTTAATAATCCACATTTCCACGGAAAAAGCGTAAATTTGCATCTATAGTACGCGCAGTATGCATTTGTGCAAATTGTAGGGACATGCCATGGCATGTCCGCATCTCCAAGAGGACGGTATTCCATGTGTCCATGGCGGACATGCCACGGCATGTCCCTACAAGCTATCCACCGATACGCAAAATGCACATTTACTTTGTGCTATCTATAAATTATTACTAATCATTTATCTTCGCAACGAAGAGTATTAGCCATGTTTGAAGTAATCGAGAAAGAGCAATTCTCACCCAAAGTCAGCAAACTGATAGTCAATGCTCCCATGATAGCCCGTTCGCGCCGTGCGGGTCACTTTGTGATAGTAAGAGTAGGCGGTGGCGGCGAACGCATCCCGCTCACTATCGCCGATGCCGACCCCGTGCAGGGCACCATCACCCTCGTGGTGCAGAACGTAGGCGTATCCACGGAAAAAATATGCGCGCTCAATGCCGGCGATTCCTTTACGGATGTAGTAGGTCCGTTAGGTCAAGCCACTACGATCCCCTCCGGCAAGACTGTGGTATGCTGTGGCGGCGGTGTGGGCGTAGCTCCCCTCCTCCCCATCATCAAGGCGATGAAAGCCGCCGGCAACAAAGTCATTTCCGTACTTGCAGCCCGTACCAAGGAACTCATTATACTCGAGAACCAAGTGCGCGAGCATTCCGACGAGGTCATCATCATGACCGACGACGGAAGCTATGGTCGAAAGGGTCTCGTGACCGAAGGCGTCGAGGAGGTCATCAAACGTGAGAAAGTCGATGAGGTGGTCACCATAGGTCCGGCTATAATGATGAAATTCGTGGCTCTGCTGACCAAGAAATACGACATCCCCACCCAGTGCTCGCTCAACACCATCATGGTCGACGGCACAGGCATGTGCGGTGCGTGCCGTGTGACTGTCGACGGCAAGACGAAGTTTGTATGCATCGACGGTCCCGAATTCGATGCCCACAAGGTTGACTTCGACGAGATGATCATGCGTCTCAAATCTTATAACTAAAGCAAGAAAAATCCCGACTCCCACTATATCATAATTATGGCTGAAACATCTCAACTTGCTCCGCGCGACGCTGCTTGGCGTGACGAACTGCGCAAAGCCATCAATGCCAAAGAACGCGGTGCGATCCCCCGCGTGAAGATGCCCGAACTCGATCCCGCCTACCGTGTGACCTGCAATGAGGAGGTCAACCAAGGACTGACAATAGAACAGGCTCAGCTCGAAGCCACCCGATGCCTCGACTGTCCCAAACCTACATGTATGGAGGGCTGCCCAGTCAGCATCGACATCCCCGGATTTGTCAAGAACATACAGCGTGGTGACATAGCCATGGCTGCCCGCGTACTCAAAGCCACAAGTGCACTCCCTGCCGTCTGCGGTCGTGTGTGCCCCCAGGAGAAGCAGTGCGAGTCACGCTGCATCTACCATAAGATGAAGAAAGAACCAGTCGCAATAGGCTATCTCGAGCGTTTCGCCTCTGATTATGCCAACGAGCATGATGACGAGATGGCAGCTGGCACTGCCGCTCCCGAAAAGCGCGGCGTGAAAGTGGCAGTCGTTGGCTCAGGTCCTGCCGGATTGTCATTTGCCGGCGATATGATCAAGCGCGGCTATGATGTGACAGTGTTTGAGGCTCTCCACGAAATAGGCGGCGTACTCAAATACGGCATCCCGGAGTTCCGCCTCCCCAACAGCGTGGTCGAGAAAGAAATCGACAGCCTGCGCTCACAGGGCGTGGAGTTTGTCAAAGACTGCATCATCGGCAAAACACTCTCCATGGAGCAGCTTGAAGCCGACGGTTATAAGGCTGTGTTTGTGGCATCAGGAGCCGGTCTGCCCCGATTTATGGGCATCCCTGGTGAAAACCTTATCGGCATCATGTCAAGCAACGAATACCTCACCCGCATCAATCTCATGGGTGCCGGTCAGCCCGGCTGCGACACCCCCGTGCTTGAGGGCAAGAGCGTGGCAGTCATCGGAGGTGGCAACACCGCCATGGACTCAGTGCGCACGGCTCGCCGCCACGGTGCTTCACGTGCCATGATCATCTACCGCCGCAGCCTCGAGGAGATGCCCGCCCGCGTTGAGGAAGTGCACCACGCCCAGCAAGAAGGTGTGGAATTTATGACGCTCTACAACCCCATCGAATATATCGGTGACGACAAAGGCCACGTCAAGATGGTACGCCTCCAGCACATGCAGCTCGGAGAGCCTGACGAATCAGGCCGCCGCTCTCCCGTTCCCATCCCCGGTGACATCCTTGAGGTGGAGGTTGACGAAGTGATAGTCAGCGTGGGTGTCTCTCCCAACCCTCTGATACCCAATGCTGTACACGGTCTTGATGTATCACGCCGAGGCACCATCGTGGTCAACGACGAGACCATGCAGTCAAGCATCCCCACTCTCTATGCCGGAGGCGACATCGTGCGCGGAGGTGCCACCGTGATCCTCGCCATGGGCGACGGCAGACGCGCCGCACTCGCAGCCCACAATGCCCTCTCCGCAGAATCATGAAATAGATCAGTAGGGTGTTGCAAAACTTCCAAAATTCACGTCAAATTTGTAGGGACATGCCATGGCATGTCTGACCAGGTCCTCCCTGGCAGGTTTAACCATAGAGTTGGCGGCTGACATGCCATGGCATGTCCCTACAAGTTGAAGTGTTCCCTGTTTTGCAACCTCTCATCAACATACGTATGCCATCAATCTTAAATTAACAATACACATGAACTTAGTAGACCGATTTCTACACTACGTATCATTTGACACCCAGAGCGACGAGCTGACCAACATGTGGCCGTCGACTCCGGGACAGATGATATTTGCCCGCGAGCTCGAAAAGGAGCTTCGCCAGATGGGACTTGAGGAGATAACCCTTGACGACAACGGATACCTCATGGCTACCCTGCCTGCCAACACCGACCGCAAGGACATCCCCACCATAGGCTTCATAGCCCACCTTGACACTTCGCCCGACATGAGCGGACGTCACGTGCATCCGCGCATCGTCAGCCACTATGACGGCGGCGATATAGTGCTCAACGCAAAGGAAGACATCACCCTCAAACCGTCGGAGTTCCCCGAACTGCTTCACTATGTAGGTCAGGACCTCATCGTCACCGATGGCACCACCCTGCTCGGCGCGGACGACAAGGCTGGCATAGCCGAAATAGTCTCGGCGATAGCTTACCTCCAGGAACACCCCGAAATCAAGCACGGCAAAATCCGCATAGCCTTCAATCCTGACGAAGAAATAGGTCAGGGAGCGCACAAGTTTGATGTCGACCTGTTCGGTGCCGACTGGGGCTATACGATGGACGGTGGTGAAATCGGCGAACTGGAATTTGAAAATTTCAACGCCGCCGTAGCCAAGGTGACTTTCACAGGTCGCAACGTCCACCCCGGATATGCCCGCCACAAGATGCTTAACTCCATGCGCGTGGCTAACCAGTTTGTCATCATGCTTCCACGATGGGAGACACCCGAACACACCGAGGGCTACGAGGGCTTCTACCATCTGACCTCCATGGAAGGCAATGTGGAGAAGACCGTGCTCACCTATATAATACGCGACCATGACCGCGACCGATTCGAGCGTCGCAAGAAAGAGCTGGAACACCTCACACGCAAAATCAACAACGAGTTCCCCGGTTGCGCATCCATCGAGATCAAGGACCAGTATTACAACATGCGCGAAAAGATAGAGCCGGTTATGCACATCATAGATGTTGCCGTAGAGGCGATGAAAAATCTTGACATCACTCCCCATGTAGTACCCATCCGCGGCGGCACAGACGGCGCACAGCTCTCGTTCAAAGGTCTGCCCTGCCCCAACATCTTTGCCGGAGGTCTTAATTTCCACGGACGCTACGAATTCGTGCCCATCCCCTCGATGGAGAAAGCCCGTGATGTAATCGTAGAGATAGCCCGTCTGGTAGCAGAGGGCAAATAATCACCGACCCTTGACCGATACCACTAAGACCCTCATCGTGGTCACAGGCCCGACAGCCTCGGGCAAGACCGCGCTTGCCATAGACATTGCCCGCGAGCTCGGCTGCGAGATAATCTCAGCCGACTCGCGGCAAATCTATCAAGGCATGCCCATAGGCACCGCAGCCCCCACGGCTGACGAACTGGCGGCAGTGCCACATCATTTCGTGGCGACTCTGCCCATAGATACTTACTACAGCGCAGCCCAGTATGAGGCTGATGTCCTCTCATTACTTCCGCGCCTGTGGGAGCGCAGCGACTACACAGTGATGTGCGGAGGGTCAATGATGTACATAGATGCCGTCACCCGTGGCATCGACGACATTCCTACCATCTCTGATGAAATACGCCGGAAGGTATTGGCAGAATATGACAGCCACGGACTGGAGCATATGGTCAAGTGGCTTTGCGACATTGATCAAGAGGGGGCTGAGTCCGTTGACTTGCAAAATCCGCGACGAGTCATCCACGCCATCGAAATTACCTTACAGAGCGGCATACCGGCATCGCGTCTGCGCACCGGGCAGGTCAAGCAACGTCCATGGCGCACAGTCACCATGGCGATAGACTACCCGAGATACGAACTGTTTGACCGTATCAAACGCCGCGTCGACCGTATGATAGCCGACGGATTAGAGGCTGAGGCTGCATCGCTCTACCACCTGCGCCATCTCAACGCTCTTAACACCGTGGGCTACAAGGAGATGTTCGCCATGATGGACGGCACGATGGACCGAGACACAGCCATAGCCCGTCTTGCCAAAAACACCCGCGTCTACGCCAAAAAACAACTCACATGGCTCAAGCGCCGCCCCGAAGTCCACTACCTTGACCCACGCCATCCCCTCCTCCCCCAAGCCCTCAAATTAATAAAATAACCCCACCCATAAGTAGGGACGCGGCGTGCCGCGTCATCAAACGCAGATACCCCACAAGACTAATGACCGTCAAAGACATCGACATAGCCCAATTTGACTACGACCTCCCCGATGACCGCATAGCCAAGCATCCTCTGGCTCAGCGCGAACAATGCCTGTTGCTCAAGCGTGACCACGACGGCTCGCTGTCGACTCACATCTTCGCCGAACTGCCGGATCTCCTCCCCGATGACGCGATGCTCGTATATAACGCCACCCGCGTCATCAATGCCCGTCTACGTTTCCGCAAACAGCCATCGCCCACCGATGGTGGCAACACGCAGGGCGCATTGATCGAGATTTTCTGCCTGGAGCCTCACAACCCGCGCGACTATGCGGTCAATTTCGCCGCTACAGGCAGCTGCGAGTGGGTGTGCCTCGTTGGCAACAGCAAAAAGTGGAAGTCAGGCACACTCTCCCTGCCGCTGGAGATTGAGGGCAAGCGCGTCACACTCCACGCCGAGAGGATTGACCGGGTGGGCAACTCGTCTGTCATACGTTTCAGCTGGGACGACCCCGCGGCGACATTTGCCACCATCATTAGCGCGGCTGGTGAAATACCAATCCCACCCTACCTCAACCGTGGCACGGAGGAGAGCGACAGCGATGACTATCAGACGGTCTACGCCCATATCGACGGCTCGGTGGCAGCTCCCACAGCAGGACTGCATTTCACCGACGAGGTGCTTGCCGAGATTGACCGCCGAGGCATCCCGCGCCACGAGGTAACGCTCCACGTGGGAGCCGGGACATTCCAGCCGGTCAAGTCCGACACCATCGGCGAGCATCCGATGCACAACGAATTTTTCGCCGTTGACCGCCCCGTCATAGAGGCGTTGGCTCGCGGCGACCGCCGTGTCATAGCCGTAGGCACCACCTCGGTCCGCACCCTCGAAAGCCTCTACCACCTCGGCTGCATGAAGCATATGGGCATCAGCGGTGACGAGGTGCCGCAATGGTATCCCTATGACCCCGCGCATCCCCGTCTCTCAGCCAAAGAGTCCATGGAAGCCCTCCTGCGCCATCTCGATGCCACAGGCACATCCTCCATCGTGGCATCCACACGCCTCATCATCGCCCCGGGCTACACTCCCGGCATCGTCAAAGGGATGGTCACCAACTTCCACCAGCCCCGCTCCACCCTCCTTCTCCTCGTCTCCGCATTCACCGACGGCGACTGGCGCAAGATGTATGACTACGCCCTCGCCGGCACCTACCGCTTCCTCTCCTACGGCGATGCCTGCCTAATACTCTGACCCCATGAACCTCTGCCGCGTCTCCGACATCACCGCCCCAGGGCTTGCCATGTTCGCCAGCCTCACCAACACACAGCTCCGCAACCGTCTGCACCCCGACGAAGCCCTCATAATCGTCGAGAGCCCCAAAGTCATCCTCACGGCTCTCTCACGAGGACTCATCCCCGTAGCACTCCTATGCGAAGAGCGGCACATCACTGGCGACGCCGCCCCCATCATAGCCCGATGCCCTGCCGACATGCCCATATACACAGGTGAGCGTGACATCCTCCAGACCCTCACAGGCTACAAACTCACCCGCGGAGTGCTCTGCGCCATGCACCGCCCCGCCGAGCCGCCAGCAAGCCACATCTGTCCTACCGATAGAGGACGCATAGCCGTCATCGACGGCGTAGTAGACACCACCAACATCGGTGCCATATTCCGCTCCGCAGCCGCCCTCGGCATCGATGCAGTGCTGCTGACCCGCACCTCATGCGACCCCTTCAACCGCCGCGCCATCCGCGTATCCATGGGCTCCGTGTTCCTCCTCCCCTGGGCATGGATTGACGGCGACCCCAACCAAGCCCTCCACGCCTTCGGCTACACCACCGTCTCCATGGCACTCCGCCACGACTCCGTTCCCCTCGACTCGCAAGAACTGAAACAGCAGCCCCGCCTCGCCATCATCCTCGGCACCGAAGGCGACGGCCTAAGCCAGAGCGTAATCACCGCCTCCGACTTCGTCACCAAAATCCCCATGTCCCACGGCGTCGACTCCCTCAACGTAGCCGCCGCCTCCGCCATCGCCTTCTACGAACTCACCCGCCCCTAACCCACACATCCCCAAGGTTGCAAAATCGCAGGAATGCATCATTCTGCATCCCTTACCCCATGGATCGCCAACTCGCTGATAACAAGGGCGTAGCTGAACTGCATTGAAACACGCTTATAGGGTCGCTACATGTAGCGACCCTACAAATTTGATGGCGTTTGTTGCGTGATTCCTGAGTTCTGCAACAGCCTTCTACAATTGTTTCTCCTATCATCCTATCCCACCAATAGGTACGTCGGAGACGTGCCAGCCGTCCGAAACCCCATGCACGACGCGCCAGCGGCGTACATGGGGATAAAGATGCCTCCCATCCGCCCAACCTCGGAGAGGCTGTGGCTCACCCACACAAAATGGAACATTACATAACCCATTATACCCAACACCATACACCATCAAAAGCGAAAAACATTTCGCTTTCTTTCGTCTTTTCCCAGACATTTCACAATCAGTCCCCCGAATCTCCCAAAGCACCTTGCACGACTACAGGTGGAAACATCGCCAACCATTTTCTCGCCATCGGCAAAATGGTCGCGCTCATGTCTGGCACTGGGCATCAATAATAGACAATGGATGTCGCATAAGCAAATTTAACATAAACGTGCTTGAATCTTGCACACAGCAGCCTCTACCTTTGTCGCTGACAGTCAAAGTTTCCGAAAAAAATTCATTAACTTTGCAATATAAACGCGGCTACGCTGACAAAGACCATAGAATGTAACTCCTACATTACCACATATTCGGATGCTCCGATGTAGTGCCTGAAAGTTTTGGTCGACCTCGCATTGCAACGTCGAAGTTTACACTTTTAAGATGAAGAAAAAGCTCAACATATTCTCCTTTTTTTCAGGAGCAGGTTTTCTCGACTTAGGTTTTGAAAAGTCGGGCTTTTTCAACGTTGTTTATGTTAATGAGTTCCACAAGGCTTTCAACGATGTTTACAAATATGCTCGTTCCAAAATGGGTATTGAAGCACCAATGTATGGCCACCATGTAGAGGACATTACCAAAATACTTGACTCTGATGAGCTACAGGAGCTAAAAATCAACGTTGAAAAGTCAAAAGCCCAAACCCTGACTGGTATTATAGGTGGTCCACCATGCCCTGATTTCTCCGTTGCTGGTAAAAACAAAGGCAAGGAGGGTGAGAACGGCAAGCTGTCGGGAACTTATATTGCACTTATTTGCGAAACATTACCTGACTTCTTCCTATTTGAAAATGTAAAAGGTCTTTATCGCACCGCTAAACATCGCGAGTTTTTTGAGCAGATAAAAACACAACTCGCTGATGCTGGTTATGTTATGACCGAACAGCTCATAAATTCCATCGAGTTTGGCGCACCGCAAGACCGAGACCGCATCATCCTAATTGGCTTCCGAAAAGATATTGCGGATTCGTTGCATCTTCCTTATGAAAGCCACACTCTGTTGGATTTTGACTGGAATAAGAATAAGTCTTATTCCAGAGATGTCCTTTCGTTGCCATGGCCGAAAACTTCACCATATCGCGAAAATGTTGTAACTGACGCCCCTGATGGAATCGTTAAGGAGTTGACGGTACAATATTGGTGGGAAAAGAACGATGTCCTTAATCATCCCAACTCCAATATGTACTTCCAACCTCGCGCCGGCTTATATCGTTTCCAAACCAAAGACGAGGGCGACGATGTGAAGAAATGCTATAAACGCTTACATCGTTGGCGTTATTCTCCTACAGTCGCATACGGCAATAACGAGGTTCATATTCATCCATATAAACCTCGCCGTATATCAGTTGCCGAAGCTCTTGCACTTCAATCTCTTCCTAAAGAGTTTGAACTGCCTACAACTATGACCCTTACCGATGCCTTTAAGACCATCGGCAATGGCGTTCCTTTTATGGCTGCTCTTGGAATTGCAAAGAACATCATCTATTACATAAACTCTCATAACTCATAGATATGGAATTATCTCATCTTCTACAACTCGTTTCCGAACTTCCGGAAAACTCCACCTTGAACTATGTTCGGGGTACGGACACATGTAAATTCATAGATGTAGATATTGTCGGTGAGAGAATCAATTCTGAAACCCCGACAGGCGAACCAAAATCATGGGCGCCTTCCTACCTTTCCGAATTAGCACCCAAAATTCTCGAAAACGTTCCTTTTAATCTGAGTGGCTTGCTAAACAACAAAGGCTCGTTCAGACCCGTACTCGAAACAATCATTGCTCACACCCGAGAGTTCTACACAGTTCGCAAGGGAACGGCAACGGCTTTGGTATGGATTCCTTCAAAACCAAAGAATGCTTTGAATCTTGAAGAAATGGATGGAACTGAAATACCTGCACCATCTATCTCCAGTTATATTCCTCTCACCATCAATAAAGAAGATATTGCCAATGCCCTTAAAAGTGCTTTTATAAAATATTTCACAAATTATCTACAACTGAGTACCGGGAAATCCAAGGATGACAAGATGGATTTTTACCTCGGATTGTATCAAAAGCATGTCGAAAAGCCTATCAATGAATTGGATGAAAATTTCAAGTCCATTTTCCATTACGAGACTTCTACAGCTCTTAATTTGGCTTTGAAAAGGGCAGCTGCAAAAGATGTCAAGTTCCAAATTCTTCTTTCTGATTCTTGGCCTAAAGATAAGGAGGATCAGACTCTTTATTATGGGCCTTGGACCATGATTCGTCATTATCGGAACTTCTTGGATATGCTTGCCGACTTTAATCAGGTTGCATTATCCATAAACCCCAAATTGGCAACCATACCTCAGATTAAAGATGAGATCAATTCTTCAATTTCACATGCTGACTATCTCCGTGCGATGCGGACTAAGCCGTTCCTGTTGCTTGCAGGTATCTCGGGCACAGGCAAGAGCCGCATCGTCAAGCAGATGGCTTTCGATTCTTGTCCTCAGGGACAGCTCAGAGAGGACGAGACATCGCCCGGCAACTATTGCCTTATCGAGGTAAAGCCCAACTGGCATGACTCAACAGAACTTCTCGGCTATGAAAGCAAAATCGGGAAACCGCATTATGTGCTTACGCCTTTTGTCAAATTCCTCGCAAAAGCGATGGTGCATGACAAAGTGCCTTTCTTCGTGTGCCTTGATGAAATGAATCTCGCCCCCGTAGAGCAATATTTCGCTGAATTTCTCAGCGTCCTCGAAAGCCGCACCAAACTTGATGACGGCCATATCGTATCCGAGCCGCTTATCAAGGCTGATATCTTCAAAAAATATCCGGCACTTGCCAAGGACCTTTTCTCCCTTGAAGAAAAGTCTGATTATAATGGAAACGGCACGAGCGACCCCGCCGCACCTTACGGCAAAGAAGCCGAAGTCTACGAAACGCTCAAAAAAGAGGGACTGCGCATCCCCGAGAATGTCATTGTCATCGGCACGGTAAATATGGACGAGACAACGCACCAATTTTCGCGCAAGGTGATTGACCGCGCAATGACAATCGAAATGAATCTGCCCGACGGCGAGCCGTTCATGGATTTCTACAACAACTCGTCGCAGCTCGTCTACCGCGAGAATCCCGCCTCTCCATCGCTTTATCTATCCACCGAAGTAAAGGCTTCGGACGTGATAACCACCCTCGCTGCCAACAACGCCGATAAGACCGAATGGCTCAAAGGTGAGGTTGCCAGATTCCTGACTGAACTTAACGCTGCCCTTGACGGAACCCCATTTAAGGTTGCATATCGCGTCCAAAACGAACTGCTCCTGTATTTCTACCAATTGTGGCGCGAAGATAAGGCGGCGAAGTGGCGTGACATCCTCACCACTACCTGCGACCAAATTCTGATGATGAAAGTCCTCCCCCGCATAGAGGGAGACATCGAACTGCTGGAGAAGCCACTGGAAGCCCTCGGCAAATTTTTCGTTGAAAAAGGGTTCAAGGAATCACAAAAGAAAATCGCTGAGATGAAACGGCGTCTTAACCGCTCGCAGTTCGCATCATTTTGGCCATAATCGTCCTATATTATGGATATATTCTCCTATAAGAGCGATGACGAGAATATCGTCATCACAGCTAGCACCGCTGCCGACATGACTAACTGCTGGCATCGTTTCCGCAGCCGTGTGAAGGAGAAAGCCATGACATATTGCGACTATCGCAGTACACTTCCCGGGACATTATCGCTCTCATTACCTCTTGCCAATCAACTCTGGCAAATCGGAGAGCCAAACTGCACCGAGTGGAAGGAATTGCCGCCAGTCTTCTACGAAACAGCCACTTACAACATCGTCATACATCTGAAAGACGTGGCATCCGAGCCGCAGGTGCACCACAAAATGAAAGAAGTGACGGAACTGTTCACGGCTCTGCCGATAAACAAAGAGAAGACCGAATGGCTCCTCTCTGCTCCGCTGTCATTCGTCAATCAGCCTGGCATATTCGAGCTGAAATTCAAATACCAGCCTATCGGCAAAGCGGAGCGCACTGACACATTCGCCTTCCGTGTTGTGTCACCAAAACTCGACACAAAGGACGACTACAACCATATCCTCGCCGAAATCAACGCGCAGTACAACGAAATAATCTACCAGTACCTGACTCTAACGTTGCAGAACCTGCAACGCGGAGGACGCTCAGACAATGATGTCGTATGGCTGTCAATCTTCCGCGAAATAGTCGCCGACTATGTGAGAGCTGTAACTTACATAGTCAACCGTCCTCACCTGCGGCAGACGCGCACCGTGCATCACGACCGCGCCGACCGCATCAAGCGGTGGACGCCGCGCATGGAGGAGCGTTATGCCGAAAGCGAAGCAGAGCAGACGCTCGACCGCGCATATTTCCGGCACGAAGAAATCATCCACACCCACAACACCAGGGAGAACCGATTCGTCAAGTTCACACTTGACCGCATCGGCAAACGACTCGGCTCGATTGTCGACACAATCGCCGATAAAAGCGCAAAGGCAAAGGATGCCGACAAGGTGGCAGACACGGAGCTTGCGGAACTTAACAGCCATGTTGCATCGCTGCGCCGCCTTTCTCATTCATCCCTACTGCGCAACCTGCGTGGCGAGCCTTTGCGGTCAGAGAGTATGGTGCTTCAAAAACGCACTGGCTACGCCCAGGTCTATCGCTATTGGCTGTTGCTCCAAAAAGGCATTGAGCTTTTTGAAGGGTCAAACGCTATCGGAGTCCGACCTATATGGGAACTGTATGAACTTTGGTGTTTCCTCAAGATACGCCAGATGGTAGCGGACATCCTCCATCTGCATTTTGAGAATCCTGATGAAATATCCGAGAATCCCATGCCCATGGTGAAACCTTTTGAGGACAACAACCAGGAGCATACGGTATATTACACATGCAAAGATGGCAGCAAAGTGCGTCTGCACTATCAGCATACTTATAAACGAGACGGTAATGAGGTGCACATAGCCACTACGGAAAACCGCCCCGACATTGTGCTTACCATGGTGCGTCCCGACGGCTTCGAACTGACATACCTCTTTGACGCAAAATATCGTCTGTATGATGACAATAAGCTCAACAAAGAAGACCGCGATGAACTTGCCGCTGCCAATCTCACAGGAGCAGACCTGCCCCCCTCCGATGCCATAAATCAGATGCACCGCTACCGCGATGCCATCTATTACGGCTCTGACAGACAGACCCATGCTGCCAAAGAAGTTATTGGCGGCTATATTCTTTTCCCCGGACGCGGCAATAACGAAAGCGTACGCCAGCGCTATTACTACAAAAGCATTGAGACAGTCAACATCGGGGCGTTCCCATTATTGCCCGATGCTTCCGATCCCACAAACGAGGGCACGTTGCTATATGAATTTCTCACGAAAATTCTCACGATGCCCCACGCCATTGACCACATACGCGATGCCGTGCCACAGAAAGGTTTGCAGTACCGCTCTGACTTTGCCCCTGCAGACGAAGAACTCGTCCTTGTGGGCTACTACAAGACTGACCAATGGGAACATATCCTCAGAAACCGCCTATATTATGTCCCGGCAGCTCTCGGCAAAGGCTCCATAAACCTCGTATCGGGCTTTGAGAAAACAAAATATCTGCTACTCCACCATGACAAAGACCGCCGTCTCGTCAGGCTCAAAGGCGACGGTCCTAAATTCTTTCCCAAACCTGCCCTTGAAGCCATCGGCTTCTCTCCCACCGGCGACTACCACCTCGCCTTTGAGATAGCGAACCTCAACCCAGTCCCTGGCATCGATCCCAACGCCTACCAACTCGAGCGCAAAGGCAGACAGACCACCACCCCATATTTCACCACGTTTAACCGGATCAAATCCCACACCTCCCAAGAATGAGCATCTGGAATCTAATAGGGAAGTACCTGCTGCTGCGGTGGCTTTTCGGGCATCGTGACAGTGACCGCCATGACCGAAGCTGTCCTACTATAGACAGACATGATTACAGCCCGTGGCATGACGGTTATGATGACCACATCACCCATGACCCCTATGACACATCGCTATACGACTTCCACGAGGAGCAGGACGATTACGATATGATCGATGATGACTGTTAAGGACATGCCATGGCATGTATCACTCCCCGTAGGGAGTGTCTGACTCGGCTGCCATGGGGAGGGGCTCGCCGGCAGGGGGGGCATCGGCATAGGTGAGGGATTGCTGCTTCATCAGGTAGGAGTGGTTGATGAAGTATTCGATGGAGGCGAGGGTGCGGGCGCGGACTGCGGGTTTGAGCTGGCACTCCCATACGGTGAGTACGTTCCAGCCCATGGCGCGGAGGCGGTCTTTCTGCGCTTCGTCGCGCTCCTTGTTGCGGCGTATTTTGGCGGTCCAGAAGTCGGCGTTGGATTTGGGCAGGTGCATGTGTTCCTCGTGGCCGTGCCAGAAGCAGCCGTGGATGAAGATGACTATGCCATACTTGCGGAGCACGATGTCGGGTGTCCCAGGCAGATGCTTGACATGTTTGCGGTAGCGGTAGCCCCGCGACCACAGCCACCGCCTCACTATCATCTCGGGCTTGGTATCCTTGCCCTTGATGCGGCTCATGCAGCGCGACCGCTGCTCCTTAGTCATCACGTCTGTCATATCGTATCGTGGTGCGTCACATTATATGTAAACGCTGACATGCCATGGCATGTCCCTACATTATTCAGGCATATTGTTGTTCTATGTCAGGCACAGGTCTGCGGCATTGCCACAGTCTGTGCTCTCCGCCACTGCCGGAGCTATCAGCTGCTGGAGTTCGGCGATGTATTCAGCAAAGGCAGCGCGACCCTTGTCGGTCATGCGGCAGGTGGTGCGAGGACGCTTGCCGTTAAATGTCTTTGTGACACTGATATAACACGCCTCGGCGAGTTTTGTTATCTGTACGCTCAGATTGCCGGTTGTCGCCCCGGTCTTGTCTTTGAGATACATGAAGTCTGCCTCCTCCACGCTCATAAGCAGCGAGAGTATCGCCAGACGTAACTGCGAATGTATCAGCGGATCAAGCTCTTTCATGGTTAAAGTCTTTTTTCATCTTATAAGCAGGTATGATCATCATGGCAAATATCGCCGCAACAAACAGCAATATCCGTCTCTCGTCAGTCACCAACCACATCGAAGCGGATAAGACAAATCCAGCCACCGATGAATACTGCAAAAACGGATATTTTACCAACGCCCCGGTAACATAACACCCTATGGCGAGCAACAGCAGCACGAAGAAAAGCACATTGAAACTCACGAAATAAGATGTCACCGAGAAACTAAGCAACACTGCAGTCAGCATCCACCATATGCTGTGGAGCGGAGCGGTCAGAGCTGTGCGGACAGCCACATGCCGTCCACGCCGGAACAGGCGCATTCCTGCCAAACCTAATGGCGGGATTAGAAACCACAGCAGATAGTGGCGAGGGTCAGCAGTCAGAACGACAGAGAAATACACTGCCATCCCGACAGCTACAGTCACCCACCCCCACACAAGCAGTGGCAGATAGGCTCCGCCGAGCACGCTCCGCCGCGTCTGCGCCATCATCCGCGCGATTATATCCAGACTCTCATCAGGTCTCATGCTACAAATATAACACTAATGGCTGACAAAATAAACATATTTACGGTCAATACTGCTTCAATTCTATCTCATGCACACCGCCGCCCTCAACCGTGGTCTGCACACACGGTTCTTCAGGTCGTCCGTATGAGTCAAAATCCAGCTGACGGTTATCATTGAGATCCTGGAACGCCTGTACATGCAGCACCTTGGTATCTCTGACATCAAACGCCACCTCTACAGTCTCGCCGCTAACCTCAGCCATCTGCGACCCAATAGCCTCCCCATCAGCAGACACCGACACATAGAGCGTCCCTTCGGCATAAGGAAGATTGACAAATCTCAGAGTCAGCACCTGTCCCGACATTGCCTGACATGACAGCACTCCACATGCAGCCATCGTGATAATCATCTTTTTCATTTCGTTACGTTGTTTATTGATTTATATTGATGAGTATTATCTAATTTCTTCTGCATCTGTGCTTTCCGCTTGCCATGATGCAGATTGAGCGTCACGCCTATCCATACAAGCTGCCGCGAACTCGCTGCCTGATATGTTCGCACATAGCCCGCCAATGTTGAGAGGTCGCGGCTTCTCAGAGCCACATTGCCTACCGGATTGACCACACCAGCCATCACAGTGGCAGCGCGGTAAGTGTAGCCCACTCCGATGTTAAGCAGATTATTGTTGGTCGTGGAAATCTTCTCACCCCACAACACATTATATGCACTATTATATTTCACCATTACCCACCAGTGACTGCGCATAACCATAAGCTGAGCATTGACAAACGGCTGCGAATAGCTGTGATGGTAACGTTCACCATGGCTCTTGAAAAGATGCCATCCTCCCTCGGCTGTTACAGTCAGCAGCCCCGACAGCAGAGGCAACCTGACATTTCCCTTGACCTCAAAATGATTGTTATAACCGTGATTGATGGGCATGGACAGAATCATACCATCAACATAGGTCTTTGCCGTCATCACAGGATTGACCGCACGGACATTGCTCAACTGCAACCCTACGGCAGCCTCGCGTATCCTGTAGTCATATTTTATCCTCGCCGTATATTGCTGCCATGGCTTCAAGTCGGGTTGTCCGCTGTACCACTGATAGCCGTCAATACGCTGCAAAGTCGGCATGCGTTCATCCAATCCGGGATATTTCGTCACACCCTCGGCATACAGTGACACCGCTCCACACTTCTCCGTGACATACCGCCCATAAGCCCTGAATCCGCCCAGTAGGGTCGCAACATGTAGCGACCGCCCGCTCGTCTGAGAAACATCCCGTATTTCCCCGGAATACCGCCCCATCTCCCCGCCGACATAATACTGCCACTGCTCACGGCTCTGCTTCCACTGCGCGAAAACGCTCCATCTGCCATCATCTTCACGGAAATTCCGCACCCCGTTGTCTGTATCAGTCCACACACCGTTACCTCTAAGCCCTGCCGACAGCATGCCGCAGCCTATGCGCCCCTCCCACAGAGCTTCACCGAGCAGCCGCATCCCACGGCTATTCAATCTATTGTCAATCCTCACTACGTCGGTATCATATTCATGCGCCGAATGCGAGTCAGTCCATGTAGGCACGATATTCACGCATACCGTGTGATGCGTACCTATGCGTTTATGCAGATACACATCCAGATCCCCCTGCCACGACCTTACAGGATTGACCTCGCGCTCATATGACCGTACTTCCTTCTCATCCGTTATAGTAACAATCTCGCCTTCGGTTGCATACCTGTTGTCCGTACGATACAGCCGCCCCTGCACATTGAGCAACATATCCCGCCCCTGCACATACGAATAAGTCATCGCAGCCTGGTGCGTCACCATGCGGTTAGGCACAGCCACACCATTCTCCGTCCTCGTCACCTCCGCACCGTCAGCTGTCACAATCCTCTCCACATTGTCGCGGTAGCAGTCCATCTGCCACATCGGATTGCTGTGGTAGTCCACACCCCAATGGCTACGCCCTACATTGTATTTCATCGACACCGTATAATCCCCCCAACCTCGGTTGACCGACTGGAGCAGATTGGCAAACACCGTCGCGCCCCTCTCAACCGTCCGCCTGACCGAAATATCCAGCACCCCGTCATAATCACCGTAACGCATCCCCGGGTCACCGATATACTCAACCTTCACAATATCGCGAGGCGACAGTGCTGTCACCTCCGGCATCGAAGCCGGGCGACCATTGATGCGCACCTGCAGCCGTCCCCCTCCCATCAGCGAGACAGTCCCTGTAGCCACATCCACCACCAGCTCCGGAATCCCCAGCCCCGCCAGCAGTTGCGCCCCCGAATTGACCACCCGCACCAACTCCCCCTCCGGACGGTACACCGTCTTCTCCCCGACCCTCACCCCCTGACGAGCCTTCACAACCACCTCCCCCAACGTCACCCCCAAAGAATCCCCATCAACCGCAGCCCCGTCCAATCGCGCCAGATCCGACTGCATCGTATCTGCCCCTCGCAGGGACGCAGCCACAACAACACACCCCGCCAGCCAAAGCCCCCGAAGCCCCAGCCTGCGACCAAAACCGTTAAAAAACCTCATAGTCATAATCAACAAAATTTCCATTTCATACACAAATGTAAATATATTTATTTTATAAACCAAATTAGTCTATAAATCTCCCTTGCTCTCTCAATTTCTCCCACAAAAATAACCCACGAATCATTGCATGTAATTCATAAACTATTCGTAGGTTTGCAACACAGAGTAATCCAATTTGACATCTAATTGATTACGGATTAATTTAACGTACGTTAGGTTTAAGAAACCAAAACAGAGTCAGCTGATTATCATCAACAACAGGAAAATAGACAGTTTCTTAGTGAAGAAACAATAAGCGGCTATGGTGTTCAAGGCATTAGTGACGAAATTGACAAAAAAAACTGTGCCTTGAGTGCTCTATATGAGCGATATTTTTAAACTCATTATTAACTAACTCCACGAGGACTCTTACTTATTCCACACTTTAGGTATAAGAATAGACATCAGTCTGTCCATGGATGGTGAGATCCCTTGACTTTGAGCTTGCATTTTTATCTTGGCATAGTGATCAACACCTTTTTTACTTATTAATTCCCTAACATCAATTTTAGAATTGTCAATAATACGTAAGAATACTCTACATAGACAATTACAATGATTCCAAACATAATTGCAAAAACCAGTCAAATTAGTAAAATTATGTCCTACGAATCTTCTCATAGTAATAGCTACTACACATGAAATAAATCTATAATTCTCACGATATAAGTTTAGTAATTCCTTTTGTTCCTCAATGTTTGAAGATTCTAATGCTATCTTTAACAGGAAATAATGAGTTAATGAGCTCTGAAAGGCATCTGTGGATTTTTTGTCACGCTGCGTTTTCCTATATTCCGCCATCATTGTTTCCTCTATAGTTTCCGCATCAGTGCATTCAGGACGATATCCCAAACGATAAATTGAGGATATAAAAGGTATATCTTCAATTATTGAAGAATGGCTTAAGACATTGAAACCATCCCAAACACTTATATGGCAATCATTATAAATTTCTTGTTTTACTATTTCTTTTCTGACAATCGATTTAACTTCATTATACATAGAATTCAGTCTTCGTTTTTTCAATATTTCAAGACATTGAAATAACGAATATATATTTTGTGGATTGATTTTACCATATAAACCTTCTTGAATAGCCTCCTCAATAGATCTGTCTATATTTTCACCTGTTGAACTGCAAAGTGCATCAATTTCAGATGTGGCAAGTGAATCTAAAGATTTCATTTTAGATAAACCTCTACATATATATAGATGGAATCTTTCACGGTTTTCAATTTTTGTTATGACCTGATTTCTATTTGATTTGGAATCATAATAATAAACTCCGTTTTTAGAATCAAAAACCAAATCGGCCAGTGTTACAATTCTATTTTTCCATTTTGATTTCGGATTCGATTCTCCTATATCCTCATATTCAAGATAATATACTTTTAGTGTCAGCATGCCATTCTTCAATGACAATTGCATCATCTCATCATCAAGAATAAATACATTATAATTTTGGAACTGGTATGTGTCTTTAGTAGTATACTCTTCTGGCTTAAATTTATTAAATATCCATACTACGGGATAATCTATTGATGAATAGTCTCTCATTCTTTCTACGATCACATGTAAGAATGTTGTCGACATTTGAATTTCAAAAACGATATGCTTTTGAATTAGAGGATCGTATACTAAAACATCTGGACGCCGAAACTGATTATGATTTATATTTAATACTTTCTCAACCGCTACCTCAAATCCTTTATTTTCAAATATGGATGCAATAAAACTCTTCAGCCGTTCGTGGCGTTCACTTTCTTGTAAACCTTTATATTTAAATGCTCTAATTTGTTGTTCCGACAACGTTCTGTTGTCCTCAAACGGACAATCCTTAGGCGCATCCCCCTTATGACGGAAATGCATAGTAACCCCTTCTTCTTCACGACCACCTCTTATAACTACAGGATTAAGGCATCCACCACAAATATACTTAACTTCGCCTTTCTCAATTGCAACCCTCTCTTCATGAAATCTTTCCTTGTCAGGGGTATTCCATCTACTAGTACGTGGTGAAGTACATCCGAAGAAATCAACACTTTCTATTTCTGTCCGACTTCCATCCGGATTCACAAAAAAAACAAATTTTATCGTAGGGTTTGCCATCTTCAAATAATATTATATTTAGTTGCAAAATTAACGCGCAATAGTGCCAAATTTCCGCACTGCCAACCTAATAAACCATAATCTAAAAAATGATTATAAGCTAACAGTTAATCATCTTAAATAATCAACCAATCTAACGCTTATTGGCAAAGTTGTCAATAAATATATGGCAGCTATTATCACCAGTTCATTTGCTTTTTCAGTGATGATAGACGGAGGCGAGGGGGTGGCCATCGGCATCCTTCCAGTCGTTCCAGCCGTTGCTGGAGCAGCCGAGGATTAAACTGGAGGCTGTGCTAGGGCTGCCCACCGGGATATCGTGGAGGAGGACAGGGTGACCGTATTGATTGATTTTGCAATGTTCGGCTATAAGTTTGGTGCGTGCGCCTGCGTTTTTATAGCTTGGCACAGCGTCAACGGCAAACACCGAGCCTTGGCACAATACAAAATCCCCCTCATCCTCGCGATAGTAGCCTATGCCGTCAGCCTGACGCTTGACGGACTTTGCGTAAAACAGATGGTGGTTGGACGGCTGCGATGACGGCACGGCTACCAACGGCTCAAACACCGCACAGCCATAAAACCGGGCAAGAAGCTCGATGTCGCGGAAAAACGCTTCCATGCCATTGACACGGAAAGGCGCGATATTCGGTTTCTTCGGGTTGGCACCGTTAAGCAGCTCGTAGGATTCCGCTTCCTGAGCCGCCTTGATGCCCAGGTATTCAAGAAATCTCACATCATCCCCATAGATCTTATGATTGTCCGAGACGAACACCAATGCAGTGTCCCACCAGTCCTTTTTCTGCTTATGGTCGTTTTTGCGGTTGGCGAAATCCGTAGTCTGTCCGATATAAGCCTAGGCTTCCCTCCAGCCTCTTGACCGACAAGAATATAGAAAGCCGGCTGCCCCGATATATCGGCAAGCGTATCGGCAAGTGAAATCCTGTCACGCGGTATCACATAGAGATGACAAGTGGAATTAGCCCCCATGTAGATGTTACGCGCACCTTCCAGAGTGCCGTCAAGCAGCTCAAATACCGACCACAACAAAAAACCGATCGCCACGTCAAATCGATGCAGCAGCCGAGGCATAGATGTTAGGTATTATCACCGTCAGTCGAGGTATTTATCTCCAACATTCTGCATAGGGATCAATGCCCGCTCTGTTTAGCATCTTAGTAGCATATTTATTTCCTGCACGAGCCATAGCTGTTGCTTCCATTAAGAACCCATCAGTATCCCACGTACCACATCTCTCATTACATAAAAAGAGCTGATAAAGAAGATAATCTATAGTATCGTTACGATACGATATTTCCTTTTTCTTCAATTTATTCTTACTATCACGTTGGATATAGGACATGTCAATATTGTTAATTATACCATGTGTGGCTACAGCATAACGATAACTTTCAGCCGCGGCAGAATAATTATTTGCATAGAAGTGACAATCACCCATATACTCAAAATTCTTCATCATCTCTTTATATTCAGATTGAATCTTCTTATTAGAAAGTTCAAAGTATCGAACAGCATTTGAATATTTTTCAAGATCTTGAGAAACAAATCCTAACAGACGATATATATCAATCTTCTCTTTCTCAAAATATGCAAAATCAGATATTTCATCAAGAATACTTTGTGCTGTTTGAGGATCTTCATTCATAAGTGCAGCCCAAGCGTATCGATATTTCCCGTAATCAGAGAGCTGGTTCATGGAGTACAGTTGTGAATATTTAGCCACTGCCCTATCGTATAACTTGTTGTCATATGCTGTACTGGCTTCTTTAAACAAGTTATCAATAAATTCTGAATTGTCTATCTGGTCATTGTGGATTGTCAACAGACTTCCATTTAATTCTATGCTTCCTAATTTTTGTATGGCACTTTGCCCCATTAATAAAGGGGCATTTTGGCCATCAACAACAACAGCCTGAACATTATTTAAGTGCTGACCTCCTATTTCAATAACCTTTAGATTGATTATAATATGATCTACAATACGACCATCAGCAACAGACGAGGAGCCAGTCCCTAAAATATCTTCTTTCGATATGAATTCGTTATCGTAGAGATATTCTGCCATAGACATTGAAAGGCAAACATTACTTGCGCCTGTGTCAAAAATGAATTTCATTTTCGCACCATTAACTGTACAAGGAATACGATATACGCCGTTATATTCCTCCATTTGAATAACAATATCGCTCCATGACATATTAGCAAACAGTATTGCTATTAAGAGGACGATTAGTCGAGGGATTTTCATTGGGTATATATAATAATAAAAAGTTAAGGAATTTAATTTCGGTTGATTTAAGTTGCGCCGACTTTATTTCGGTTGAAATCGGGCGTTTCGTTGAGGTTAGTTAACGCCGCGTTGACACGGGTGAATGCAAAAATTGCAAGTGATTGAGAATTAATCGCTTGCAATTTCTTGTGGTGCCCAGAACAGGACTCGAACCTGCACGCCTCGCAGCACTCGCACCTGAAACGAGCGCGTCTACCATTCCGCCACCTGGGCATCGGTGTTTCGTTTTTTGGTAGGGCAAATTTACGGAGTTTTTGGGGGATATGCAATAGGCTGGCGGATTTTTTCGCCTTTGAGGCTCAAAAAATGTGCTGGGTGCGCCCTGACATCAGCGTCAGAGCGCACCCGGGGAGTTTTCAGTATGTTTGTCTTAACCTAAGGAAGCTATCACGTAGGGCTGTGGGCAATGATTTGCGCTACCCTGTTTGTAGGGACGCGGCGTGACGGCTCCTCTCCTGAGACGTTGACGCGGCACGCCGCGTCCCTACGTTCATGTGATTACCACGTGTGGGTCATGGGGCGACGTTGATGACTGCGGTGGTGTAGCAGACCGAGTCGCGCGGGGTGGTGATGCGGATGTTGCCGCCGAGGGTGGTCTCGGGGTTGGCGATGATCTGGTTGTCCCAGTCGCCCTTGGTGAACTTGAAGCAGGCAGGGAGGCGCAGCTTGAGGTCTATGGCGCGGACACTGTCACTGACGGCGTTCATCTTGACAGCCGACGGCTGCCAGGAGCCGAGAGCAGCCTGATTGCCGGTGATATAGACATCGCTGCCGGCAAGATCGGCTCCGCGAAGCTCGATGTGCACGGGGTGCTCCTCCTCCCCTAACCAGTTGTCGCGCTCAGCCATAAAGGCAAAGTAGTGCTTAAGGGCATCCTGTATCGCCGGGAATCGGACGCGGTTATGGGTGTAATCGGGAAATTCGGCTGTGATTATGCGGCAATTTCCTGCCGCAGGGGCTATGGAGTCGGCATGGTTCTTGACACGATACCACGAGTCGCCCCAGCTGGTGTCATTGTCCCATACCCATGTCTTGGGCTCGTTGCCCATCGAGAGGTACACGAAACGCGGCTCTGCCCGTTTGACAAAATCATAATTGATGAAATCATTGGTTGGACGGAAATCATCATACTCACAGTTGGGCGACATGGCGATTATGTCATCAAACAGCTCGTCGTTGAGCATGGCATCCATCACAAACGATGCACTCAGCGAGTGACCCACAGCGAGCGAATGACCGTTGGCACGGTAATTCTGCTTGAGATACGGCATCAGTTCTTCGCGCAGAAACGCCTTCAAATCCTCAGAATGACCGAAATAACGGTCTTCGCGGAATAGTCCGCGTCCCACTTCCTTGACTGGCTTCGGAGTGTAATCGCTGTTACGTGCATATCCGATTTCGGGGAGATGCGGCGAACAGATACCCACCACGATGTAAGGGCGGATGTTCTCGTCAAATTGCTGCAACTCGTAATGGGCAAGCACGGTGATGAAGTCAAACGTGCTGCGCCACTGCGCATCAAACACGTAGATGACATCGTAGTCGGTCATCGTCTCCTCGTCAAAATTAGCCGGGGTGTAGATAAGCACCGTGCGTTTGTGCTGGAAGTGTTTCGATGGCATGTCTATGCGCCCCATCCGCGCTATCTGCTGACCGCAGACAGCCGTCACGCCAAAGAGCGACAGAACAAGCGAAATGATAATGTGACGTTTCATGGATAATCTGATGTTAGATTAGAGAGGAGTCAGGAGGATAATGTCATTTGAAAGCCTCGGGAGTGCCTTGGATAAACAGCTCAAAACGCGGATTATCAAAACGCTGCGTCACTCCGATGTTGATAAACGTGCCATTATTAGGCACTTGGAACACACGTTCATGTCTGTTTTCATTGTGAGTCTCAGTGAAATTGGAGGCACGTGCGGCATCCTTCTCGATAAGCCCTTCGATCTTCTTGACGAGCGCGGGGTTTTCCTCGCGGATTTCGATTTCGCGGAAATAGTTGCCTTTGCTCTTCACCGTAGTGATTGATATCCCCTTCTTGCCGTTGTAGGAGCCGTCAAAAAGTGACTCAAGAGCAAGCTGAGGGGGCTTGGCATACGCTATAATAGCGCATACGAGCATGCTGAGTGTTAAGATTGACTTTTTCATATTCTAATCACATATATTGTTGTTGATATTTCTGGTGTAGACGCTGTATCTCAGCCATTTTCTGCTGCTGGTCGCGACGAAGTTCCGCCGACCGCTCGAGCATCGCATTTGCCTTGTTGATGTCGGCTCGGATGATTGCCTCAGCCTGAGCCCGGTCATCAATGCGGTTGCCATCGACATAGACCATGTATGTAGCGTCCGTCTGTTTATTTGACGTGCTGAGATACATAAAAGTTGCAGCCGAAGCCAGCAGTATGAAAAGCGATGCAGCGATATTTACCACACTCCATCGCTGCCACCACCTGCGGCTGACGGCGACCAGCGATGCCGAACGTACCGCGTCTGCCGACATACGCAGTTCGAAATCCATCATGCCACGCACCTCATCAATCAGCGGAGAGTGGACATCCTCTTCCAGCAGCACGAGATGCAATTCCTGTTCTTGCAGCCTCGTCAACCGGCAATCAAGATAGAGTTGGCAAAACTCCTCCAGTTCCGCGACTGACAGTCGGTCGTTGGTATTGTTGTCGTTCATCTGCATTCTCTTTTATTGTAAAGTTCACGAATTTTCTTACGCGCACGGTGCATGTTCATCCTGACAGCATCGATCGTCTGACCAGTGCGGAGGGCTATCTCCTCATAACCCATGTCGCCGAATGTCGCCATATCAAACACCTCTCGCTGAGCCTGCGGGAGCGAAGCATACAGTTCGCCTTTGATGCGGTCAAACTCATCGGGCTGTTGCGCCTCGCAGGGGCTGTCGGGCAGCATGTCGGTACCGACGAAATCATGGCGGCGGCGCAGACGGTCGATGCACTCGTTGCGGAGCACTGCCACAAGCCTGTGGTGCGCCTCATCTGCCGACTCAGGATGGGATGCCGACTGCCAGAGCTTGATGTACGACTCTTGCATAGCGTCCTGTGCCTCATCACCGTCTCTGAGTATGCCAAGAGCAACGCGGTGGAGCCGAGATGTCAATGATACGTATGCCGATGTCAGAAAATCCGTTTTCATGTCTCTGCCCTATATACGCATTTACCCCGCAAAACATAACAAAGATAACGAAATTTTTTTCACATCAGGAATTTACCAGCCATGTAGGGACATGCCGTGGCATGTCCGAATCCCATACGAATCCAATCAATGCTGTCCCCTTGTGTTGCGGACATGCCACGGCATGTCCCTACAAGAATATTCAACCATCGCATTCGCTGACGTGGCTCTTGACATTATCACTTTGACGCGATGCACGGCGCGCCAGGCGCTTCTGATGTTTTTGAAGCCTTCTGGCCATGGCGGCTTCGCGTCTTTCAGCTCGTTTCAGCTCGCGGCTCATGGGATTAGACGTCCCCACAGTCATTGCAGACTCCCCTGCCCCGCTCTGCTCCTTTGCTTCACGGCGGCGCAAAGCTGCCGCGCGGGCACGACGCGACCGCTCCAACGCCTTGTCAATCTGAGGCTGGAGTAGCGTGAACATCACCGTCTCCGTATCAGACAAATCCGCTATGACTTTACCATGGTCTATATAAACATCAATACAATGATGTATAAAGAAATCCACATCAACATCGTCGCTGAACTCAGACGCACTACGTATCAGCGAGCACAGCGACTCATAAAATTTGCGCGACACAGGGCGCGTCCACTTAACTCTCCGCCTTGGCGGCGCGACATTAGATCTTTCCATAAGTGACATAATTTTGTGATATGTCACAAAATTATCACCGCCACCCACACACGCCATGCGAAAACATCAGCACACCATATATACAAAAAGAATGAGTAACGAAAGCCGAAGCTTGTCAATTACTCATTCTCCTCTCTCCTCTGCGGTATGGACGGGACTCGAACCCGCGACCCCCTGCGTGACAGGCAGGTATTCTAACCAGCTGAACTACCACACCATTTTGGGATTTATGTCGGTCTTCAATCATAATGATTTTCCGACCTGTTTTGTTCAGGCTTCCTTGCGGAAGTTATCTGAATCTTTGTTTTAATGTTCTCGTTGCAAGCGGTGTTATTTCCTTTTTGCACTGCAAAGGTAAGAGCTTTTTCTGGACCGTGCAAATTTCCGTTGATATTTTAACTAATTTTTACACTATAATATTTTGCAAAATCGCTGCCACAAGGGTCTGTAGAAGCTATAAACATCCTATATATTACTATATATCAACCCTTTATTTTGGCATTATGCTTATTGATGTAGGGACATGCCGTGGCATGTCCGCCCATCTTACGATTCATCTTACATAACCAACCAAAGATTGACCAGTAGTAGGCATCTCCCTACAAATTGAGGAAATTTCTGTTTTGCGACACGCTCTCTCAGTTGATGGTCTCGTCCAGGTAGTCGCGGCTGGATGGGGACGACTTGGGACGGCGGGATGATTGAGAGCCGGATTTTCCACGAGGCTTGGATTTTACGGCAGTGGTGTCGCGAGGAGCTTGTTGCGAAGCTTTAGGGAGAGCTTCCGCCGGAGCCTCTGGCAATGTTTCTATCACTTCCGGCTCTATCTGTTCGTCTCGAGACATGACCGAGACAAACCTGACCGTCAGGAACACCAGCAGGGCTGCTGCAAGCAGGAGCAGACCTGTGCGCTCAGCCGATGTAAGCTTTTTCATGTCCTATGGGTTATTTGAACAGGTTTGAGCAAAGGATTATGCCTATAAGCACCGGGGCTATCCAGCGGATCACGAAAAGGAAAAACGGACCGAGGTTGCTACGCATCGAGCCACGGTTAGTCAGTTCGTCAATCAGCAGACCTTTCGGGGCAAACCAACCCATGTATATACAGGTAGCCATCGCGCCTATGGTAAGCATGTATTCAGATGTCAGATTGTCAAGAAAATCAAAGATATTGCGCCCTAAGATATGGATATGGCTTAAAGATCCCATACTCAACGAGCATATGCTACTGAACAGGAACAGCGGCATGAGCACGACGAAACAGGCATTGCGACGACGCATCTTGAACCTGTCACACAGAAACTTGACCGACACTTCGGCTATGGAGATGATAGAGGTCAGAGTTGCAACGAGCAGCAACAGGAAGAAAAGTGCCGACCATATCTGCGTGCCCGGCATATGGTTGAACACCTGAGGCAGAGTAACAAATACGAGCGTAGCACCCTGGAACGATTCGCCCTCAAGTCCGAAGCTGAGCACAGCCGGGAAGATGATAATGCCCATCAGCACAGCCACCAGCAGGTCGAGTATCGATACAATGAATGCTGTGCGGGTCAGATTCGCGCGCTTGGGAAAATATGATGCGTATGTGATCAGTATGCCCATGCCTAGACTTAGCGAGAAGAATGCCTGCCCCAATGCACTCAGCACCATAGGCATGGAAATCTTGCTGAAATCCGGTTTGAAAAAGAACTCCACACCTTTCTGGGCTTCGGGCAGCGTCAGCGACACAATGCAGAAAGCAAGCAATAGAGTGAAAAGCACAGGCATGAGCACATTGCTCACACGCTCGATACCCTTCTGGACGCCTCCGAGCAGCACCGCCAGCGTCAGCCCTATCATCAGATAGGTATTGATGAGAGGATTCCAGTCATCGGCGATAAATTCGTTCATGTGAGCCGTAAACATCCCCTTGACATCCGTCACTCCAGCCACAGGCTGATACAGGTGCCCCGTGATAGACTGGATCATGTATTCAAGCGTCCATCCGCCAACCACCGTATAGAAACACAATATAAGATAGCTCGCCAGTATGACCAGATATCCCACAGCCTGCCACCCCTTGCGGGCACCGAGCTTCACAAAGCTGCCGGCGGCATCGCTGCCCCCTCCCCTGCCGAGTGCAAACTCGCTGAGCATCACGGGTATCCCAAGAATAAAAACGCACAGGACGTATACGAGCAGAAACGACGAGCCGCCGTTTGCCTGAACCTCAGCCGGGAAACGCCATATGTTTCCGAGGCCTACAGCCGAACCTACCGTGGCTGCAACAAGACCTATTTTTGACGAAAATTGTACCTTCTTTGCCATTCTTTCACAAGATGAATCACAAGATAAATAATAAAAATGTCTGCAAAATTAGTTATTTTTGCAACAACAAACAATTATGCGTCAATTTCACAGCCAGACAATCCAACTTCTTACGATATGAAGCCTATGCGTGTGCTTTATAATATACCCCCATGTCTGATCACTATCAGCGTAACTATAATAATCACACTGCTGTTGTTGCTGCCGCAACCGCTGCCCGATGACATGTATCAGATACAGTGGTTTGACGGAGCTGACAAGGTGGTGCACGGCATGATGTTCGCGGCTCTCGGGGGCGCCATCACGATTGACTGCCGCCTGTCAAAATTCCGCACACATATCGTCGTGATAATCGCCATAGCCACATTAGCCGCAGCAGCCTACGGAGGCATAATGGAACTGGCACAGGACTGGCTCGGCATGGGACGCGAAGGGTCATGGGGAGACTTTGCCGCAGATGCCATCGGAGCCGCCGGCGGAGCGACACTGATGGGCTGCGTCAGGATTTAGCAACCAAACAACGCCCCCATACGTTGACATCTAAACACAAATACAACCCATGTTACAATTCATAACTGCACAATCAGACAGATACACCCTCCTGCAGGAGGTAGAGATGGTAATCGCCGGCGGATGCCGATGGATAGAGCTGCGGATGGACCACGTCCCTGCCGACGAGCGCAAAGCAGCCCTGAAGGCAGCCGCCGAGGAAATCACATCGGCATGCAAGGAGTCTGACGCATTTCTCATAATCAACGGCGACGTGGAACTTGCCATAGAGGCAGAGTGCCACGGCGTGCATCTCAACCGTGGAGACATGTCACCGATAGAGGCTCGCGAAAAGATGGGGCCAGCGGCTGTCATAGGCGTGACAGTAGACAGTGCCGACGAAATCATCGCACTGAAAAACAAAGACATAGACTATGTGACGCTTGACACCGACAACATCGATGACTTAAGATCCATCATCGCCACCGTACGCCAAGCCGGGGTAAAAATGCCCATCGTGGCTGCCGGAAATGTGACTGTCGAGACTGTACCCACACTTATGGATGCCGGAGTCAGCGGCGTGGCTGCATCACGCAGCATCCTTGAAGCCACGGATCCCGCAGATTATACGCGACGGCTGCTGTCAGAGTGCCGATGAGATAGCCTCAAAACTCTGCTCCATAACAGTCGGCAGGTCGTGCCCCTCGGCGGATGCGATTATCGGCTCGTGTACTGTCAGCGTGATAGTGCCCCAATGCGGCAGTTTCTTGAATCTGGGCATCACATCATATGCGCCGTCAATGGTGACAGGCACCACTGGCAGATTGAACTCCATTGCCAGGCGGTATGCGCCCTTCTTGAAGCGGCGTATCTTGCCGGTATGGGTACGTGCGCCCTCGGGGAACACAACTATAGACATGCCACCTGCCAGACGCTTCTCTGCCTCCTCCATGGTGTGGCGAGTGGCGCTCGGCGAAGAATTGTCTACATATATCTGCCCCGACTTCTCGCACGAATAGCCTATCAGCGGTATCTTGCGCAGACTCTGCTTCATCATCCAGCGGAAATTGTGCCCAAGATAACCATAGACCGTGAATATGTCATATGCGCTCTGGTGGTTGGCAACAAATACATAAGACGTATTGCGGTCAAGCGTACCCACATGACGCACTTTGACCCTGACAAGGGTCAACGCCAGCACTATGCGTGACCACAGAATTTCGGGATAGTATCCCCACCATCTGCCTCCGCCAAAAGCGCACCCGACAATCGTGGTCAATGCAGTCAGCACAGTGACCACGAGGCAGATAGGCATCATTATGCAAAACAGGTATATTCTATACAGTATCAGCATGGTATGATCATATTGCAAGTTAGAATTAATCAGCGGTTATGAAACTCACGCATAGCTATCTGCTGAGGCGTTTTCTTCTTGACTGACGGACGCAGAGGCTTACGGCTGCCTTTCTCGGTATCAACCCTGACCCCTTCCCCCTCTACTATATCCTGTATGGTATCGGAGAGTATGGTGACGCGTGAGTCCTTGCTCAGCATCTTATGGACACGCGTGATGGTCTCGTTGTGCATGCGGACACATCCGTGGCTCGAACGTCCGGGCACCGAGAACGGAGCATTGGTCCCATGGATGCCTATGCCGAAGAACGGAGCGGTATAGAGATGCACGAAAAACGGGCCATACGCCTTCTGACCGGTATCCTTATATGTCCAGTCGGTAGAGTTATATACGCCGATGATCTCAAATGTACCCTCTGGAGTCTTGCAGTCATCCTTCTTGCGTTTCTGTCCGCGGTTACGTGACGAACATACCGGGAAGCTCCCTACCTCATCACCGAGCCGGGTCACAAGCGACAGCCGGCGCTTGCTTTTGTTGATGACCACATCCAGAGGCATAGGCATGAATCCCGGAGGATAGGCATATTCATCGTCAAGCAGTTGGTATACAGACTTGTCGAGCTTCGGTAACTTTACAGGTTCGGTCTCCTTATAGGCAGCCACGACATCATAAAGCTCAGGGACAAACGGCACCTGCGAGGATACTACCGGCACCCCCACCATCAGACACAACACCGTGACAACAATCGGTCTACATAGCTTAAGCCGCGCTGCCATCATATGCGGCAAAAAACAGATAGGCATTGACAAATCAAAATAAAGAATTACGCAGCAACAAAGTTACTCAATTTTTTTGTCTTCTCATGTTTCATTACTAATGTAAAACTGGTTTTCTCCATCTACTATGTACTCTATACCTACCATATTAATTGGCTAAATCATTATATTTGCATTTACTAAAACAAAACCCGATAGCTTGATTTCTCAGGGGCTACCGGGGATCAACACTACAAATATAGTGCTAATTTTCAATTAAAACAAACATCACGACAATAATATTCAAGAAACAATGAATTTTTCTGAATTGGAACGAATTGTGTCTGAAAATAGACTACATCGCTATCTGATGGCTTGTGGCGGAGACCGGGCGAGAGCAATAATTCTATATCGTCGAAACATACAAGCCTCGCTTGAAATGTTTGCCGTCGTAGGAGCTTTTGAAGTCGCGTTACGTAATTCCATTGATAACGTCATGACAATCAGCTTTGGAACCGACTGGTTACGCGATGCGATTCTTCCAGGGGGCATTTTCGACAACCCACAATGTAGGGATCATGCACGGATTATCCGTGCGGTATATGACAAACTAAACCGTCATGGAAACTACACACATACCCATCTACTCTCAAAAATGGAGTTCGGTATTTGGAAATACATGTTTTCAAGCCCTCAGTTTCGAGCAACAGGCCGCATTCTTCTTAAAGTTTTTCCGAATAAGCCTACATCTTCGCCTAATGCTCAATATAATAATACGTACATATTTAACGAACTTGACCACCTGAACTCTTTGCGAAATCGCATTGCACACCATGAGCCGATATGCTTTCCGACAGGCTTTGCCATTATCACTACTTCATACATTGAATATATCCATGAGAAAATAATCACCTTATTTCAATGGCTTGGTATTGATACGAGTCATTATCTTTATGGGCTTGACCACGTAAAGCATGTCTGCAATAAAATCAATCAATTGAAGTCATGACCATTTTATGCAAATTACCTATTAAACACCATAGGGAAAATACATACTATAACTACACTGTACAATGTCAGGCGAGGTTGACGACAGTGATGCCGGCGCCGCCGAAACGGACGTCTTCGTCGTGGTAGGAGGCTACGCCACGGACTGTGGCGAGATAGTCGCGGATGCACTGGCGGAGGGCTCCCGTGCCTGTACCGTGGAGTATGCGGACGCGCTGGGCGCTGAATTGGATGGCATCGTCGATGAAATAGGTGACTGCCTGCAATGCCTCATCAGCTCTCATGCCACGCACGTCTATCTCCTGTTTGAAGTCAAGCTGACGGCTGCGGAGGTTGTCGGTGGTAGAGGCACTGATGAAAGATGCTTTGCCCGCTCCTGACTGCACCTTGGCTATGGTGGGGCGCAGACGAGAGACATCTACGGTGGTCTTGAGCATTCCGAATGCCACCAGAGCCTGAGTGCCCTGAATCTGGAGCACCTTGCCCACTGTTGTGGAGCCGTCAAGACGGACATTGTCGCCCTCATGCACCTCTTCCCTCTTGACTGGAGCGACTGGAGCGGAAGGTTTTTTCTTGGACTTCTTAGGGGCTTTGCGCAGGGCAGCATTGGAGCTTGACGGCATGGACTCGTCGCGGCTCAGCGAGAGCTTTTCATCGGCGAGACGGCGGCGTGCTGCCATAGTTGCCTCCTTGTCAGCCTGTGCCTTGCGGATATCATGGATGGCACGCTCAATAGCGGCGTTGCTACCTTGCAATATCTCCGAAGCCTGGTGGCGTGCTTCATCAAGTATGACACGCCGCTGCTGGCGCAGGTTGGCCGCCTCCTCCTCATACCGTTCAAGAGTCGCTTCAAGTTTCTTCTCCTTAGCCTTGATGGATGTGCGTTTGTTTTCCCAGTAGCGTTTGTCGCGGGCTATGTCAAGCAGGTATTTATCGACATCGATATAGTCGCTGCCAACAATCTGCTCTGCCTCGGAGATGATCGAAGCCGGGAGACCTATTTTTCGGGCGATTTCCATAGCGAAAGAACTGCCAGCATTACCGATAGAGAGGGTAAATGTTGGTTGCATCAGGTGGCGGTCATAGAGCATAGAGCCATTAATCAGTCCTTCGGTGTCCTCGGCAAAATGCTTGATATTCTGATAATGGGTGGTGACGATGCCCCACATTTTCTTGTCATTAAAGGCATGGAGTGTAGCCTGAGCTATCGCGCCTCCCATCGTGGGGTCGGTGCCGCTGCCCATCTCGTCAATCAGCACAAGCGAAGTGGGCTTGCCTGAGTTGACAAGTGTCTTCATGCTCCGCAGATGCGACGAATATGTGCTGAGGTCATTCTCTATCGACTGGTCATCGCCGATATCGACCATGATGTCGTCAAATATACCGGCATGGCTATTGTCATAGAGTGGCGGCAGCATGCCGCACTGTATCATGTATTGCAGACAACCGACAGTCTTGAGCACCACCGACTTGCCTCCGGCATTGGGTCCGGAGATGATAAGCAGCCGGTCACGTTCGTTGAGATTGATGTCAAGCGGCACTATCTGGCGCCCTTGTCGTGCAAGGGATTGAAGCAGCACTGGATGACAGGCATGAAACCAGTCAAGATACGGACCTCGGTGTAGAGTAGGCATCATGCCTTCCACTTCCCTGGCATACAGGGCTTTGGCATGTATGAAGTCTAATTCGGCAGCGATGTCGAGGGCAGCGAGCATATCATCTATGTGCGGACGGAGCAGGTCAGCGGTCATGACAAGGATGCGGTTGATCTCGCGCCGCTCGTCATTCTGGAGTTCGCGGATATTGTTGTTCGCCTCTACCACTTGCGACGGTTCTATGAAGACGGTCTTACCGGTAGCACTCTCGTCATGGATGATACCAGGCACACGCCTCTTGTTCATCGGAGCGACAGGGATTACCAACCGTCCGTCACGCATAGCCGGAGTAACATCGGAGTCAAGCACTCCTTCCTGCACCGCCTGTGATATGACACGCCGCATGATGTTTGCCATAGAAGCCTGAAGACGCTGGAGGCGATGGCGTATGTCGGCAAGCTCGGGCGAGGCATTGTCAAGTATGTTGCCGTAACGGTCCATGATGCGGTTGATGGCAGCAACGCACTGAGGCAAAGGCATGAGGGATGCTGTGACCTGCTGCAATGCCGGAATCTGCGACTCGCCATCCTCATCGCGGTGGCGTGACATGAAATCCACAATCTCACCGACAGCTCCAAGCGACCGCCCAACGCTCAGCAATTCGGCAGCGGGCAGCCATGTACCGGGCACACGTAGCGACTTGATCTGGCGCGTGACATCACGCACATCGTCAAGTGGCATGTCATCGCCTGCGGCAATCAAACCTGCCATCTCGTGCACCTGTGTCAAGGATTGCGAAACGACATCGTAATCGGCTGAAAAACGCATATCGTCAAGCAGACGCTCTCCGAGCGAGGAGACGCAAAGCTCACGCACGTCACGGCGCACATGGTCGAAACCTATCTTGTGTTCGAAAGTGTCAGGAAAAATCATAGATACAAATTTACGATTTTGTAGCTGTTTTTCAACAAATTTTGACATGCGTGTGTTTTAATGATACATAACGGACGTGACAAAATAAGCGCAGGCTTAAAACCTATGCTTAATTCCCATAAGATAATTCAACTTTTTAATTCTACACAATTATGAAACCTCTCAATCTTCGTTTACAGAGTACCCGCGCATGGTGGGTAGTCCTTTTAGTCGGAATTTTGATGGTAATATGCGGTTTCGCCTACTGGTTCTGGCCAGCAGCAGGTTACGCTATCGCCTCACAGATATTCGGATGGCTGCTTATTCTCGTAGGCATCGTGCAGTTGCTTGTAGCCGCGTCCAATGACCACCCGAAGTCGTGGGGATGGTGGATAGCCGGAGGCATGATAGACATGTTCATCGGCTTTATGATGGTCCGCAGCATCATACTGTCTGAGATTATTTTCCCCTATTTCTTAGCTCTGATATTTATATTCTGGGGCATAAGTGCAGTCTGCGGCTCGGTCAGCAACCGTACACGCCGCTACTGGTGGCTCTATCTGGTCAATGGCATATTGCTGATGCTCATCGGATTCCTCTTCATTGAAGCAGGCTGGACCCAGGACATGTGGATGACAAGCTTCATCACCTCTCTGGCGTTCATCTACTGGGGTTTCACCCTCGCTATCGCCAGCTATGACCTCCGTCCAGCAGCCGGACGCGACAACAACTGACCGTCAATAGGGATTTAACCAGACAAACATACACCAAACATGTCCGGCAACCGAGCTTATAAACGAGGGCGATTGTACCTCAAAGCCGGTTGCCGGACTGTTTTTTAAGTCTGATGAAGGAGATTATCGGAGTTTTTAATTATATTTGTATTTCGGGAGTTAAACTATGGACTCCCTGAGCGGTCTAATCTGAAAACAACAATCATGATCAAGACCAATCAGCCACTCTCTCTGTCAATATTTAATGATAATATAAGTATGAAAACTCTGAAAGTATTGTTTCTTATGGCGGTTGCCAGTATGACATCGTCGCTCACGAGCCATGCTCAGAGCTACGATGACGACATATACTATACCGAGCCGTCAAAAAAAGAGGCATCAAAAGCATCAAAGCCCAAGGCTGCGGCTGTAAGCAGCAATGGGAATGGAGTCACAACCGTATATGACTATCCCGCTGCCGACACATACACCGTGTTGCCCTCACAGGGTGGCGCGATAATGGATGTCGATGCCTATAACCGCCGCGGTTTTTTCGCCACTGACACCATTTCGGTCAACGACCTGCCACAATACGAACGCATAGCATCGCAGTACTATTATCCCGACGCCGCTACTGTGAACATAGACGGTTCTGGCAGCACTATCTACACCTCAGGCGATGTCAATGTAGTCAACGCTACCCCATCTGTAAGCTACGTTTACGGCAATCCGTACTATAACACATGGTATGGCTACAACTACTACAGTCCGTGGTATACCCCAGGTTGGTATGACCCATGGTACAGACCGGGCTGGTCAATCAGCTGGGGATGGAACAACTACTGGGGACCCTCATGGTCATGGGGATGGAACTATCCGTGGGGCGGTCCTTCATGGTATCCCGGATGGAGGCCTACTCCTCCACCCTCCCATCGTCCCGGATGGCGCCCCGGACGTCCGAGCCCTGGACGTAATGACCTGCGCCCCGGCAGACTGCCAAATCCGGGTACCAGCCCTGGCCGTCGCCCGGCATATGGCACATCTTCGCCAGGCAGGGGCACATACACTCCTTCTAATGGGACATCCTCGCCTGGACGCGGAAGCTACACACCCTCAAATGGCACTTCGTCACCCGGACGCGGAAGCTATACACCCTCCAACGGGTCTTCTTCTCCTGGCAGAGGCAGCTACACCCCCTCCAACAACAGAGGTACATCATCGCCCGGTCGCGGCAGCTACTCACCCTCCTCTCCCGGACGCGGTGGCAGCTCCATAGGGCGAGGCTCGTCAGGCGGCGGACGCAGCTCGGGAGGATACTCCGGCGGAGCCAGAGGACGCCACTGATACACAGCGGCATCTGCAAAACCAACTGATAACATATTCCATCTAAAATAATATGTCAGGTGTTTCCTGAATCCTAATCATGAAAATATCAAGATTGACACTGCTCGCCTCGGCGATATTGCCTCTGGCAGCCATGGGACAGTCTGCAGTCGACGGATTGCAGATGAACCGCAATGACCTTCGTGGCACAGCCCGCTTCATGTCGATGGGCGGAGCATTCACCGCTCTCGGCGGCGACCTCTCCACTCTCACTCAGAATCCTGGCGGCATAGGCATCTACCGCTCCAACGAAGTGGGTGTCACCATGGATATCGACATCATGTCAAGCAAGTCCGAGACTCAGGGCTATAAAATGTCAAACGACATGACCAAAGTCTACTGCCCTAACTTCGGTTACATCGGCACATGGCGCACAGGCAATGAAGTCATGCCGTTTTTCAACTGGGGCGTATCATACGGACGTGCCCGCAGCCTTGACCGCCGTTATCAGGGATATGTAGACCAGCTCAGCGGGTCTCTGACAAACCATATGGCTACCTACCTGACAGGACAAGGATTCACATCCGAAGAATTGTCATCAGGCAGCGCAGCTCACAACCCGTATGATTACGACTATTCATGGTTAGGTGTGCTGCTGTTTAACGGCGGAGAAATCAACCCTATATCCAACCGCCCGACAAACAACATGTATCAGGGACTCTATACTCCCGGAAGCTCATCAGCCAATGCAAGCTATTTCGTGGAGGAAAAGGGATACATCGATGAATACTCCATCAATTTCGGCGGTAATTTCATCAACCAGATCTACTGGGGTCTCGGAATAGGCATCACCGATATAGATTTCAAGCAGTGGACCACCTACGGCGAAGGCATCGACAACGGCATGATGCCCTATGACGACGGCAATTCAATGAAAGTGGCAAACGGCAACGGTGCTTTCGCCCTTGACAGCTACAAGCACATATGGGGCAACGGTGTAAACGTGAAGTTCGGTATGATCTTCAAGCCAATCAATGAGTTCCGCATCGGTTTCGCCGTCCATACCCCGACATGGTACTCGCTGACAGAGAGCACCTACGGCAGCGTAGACGGAAGTTTCGAGGCACAGACCACGGGACCGCTCGGCGCAGTGCAGAAGCATCCCTACAAATTCTCGACATATACCAACAACGGATATGACTCATGGGTCGACTGGGAATACCGTACACCTTGGAGACTGATGCTCGGTTTGGCAGGTGTCATCGGTCAGAAGGCGATTGTCAGTCTGGATTACGAGTACAATCCCTACAATCAGATGCACTTCCAGTCAAACAACGGCATAGACTACACTCTCCAGAACGAAGATGCCAAGAACTATTTCCAGGCATCCAACACGCTGCGCCTGGGTCTGGAGTACCGCGTCACCCCATCGTTCAGTCTGCGAGCCGGCTACAGCTATGTGTCATCACCTGTCAAGGGTGAATCCAAAATCAACGAGCTTAACCACTCGGACCTCTCGATGGCAACAGGAGGCGCATATGACTACAACACCGATGCTTCGTTCACGCTCGACAATGCCACTAACTACATCACTTGCGGTCTCGGATACCGCTATCAGATGTTCTATGTGGATGCAGCGTATGTCTACCGTCACACATCATCTACCTACTATCCGTGGACTGACTCCAAGGAGACATCAAAACTTACTTTTAACGACCATAACATCGTGCTCTCCTGCGGACTGAAATTCTAATATAGCGCAGACAGATGACCAAGCCGCGCAACGACGACAGACAGACTCCCGGTGTCGAGGTTGACCTTGACAACCGGGAGTTTCAGAATGCATGGAATCTTATTGCCCATACCAACCAATCGGTGTTTCTAACCGGCAAGGCTGGTACGGGCAAATCCACGTTTCTGAGATACGTGACTGCCAACACCGACAAGAGCTATGTGGTGCTGGCTCCTACAGGCATCGCGGCAGTAAATGTCGGCGGACAGACACTCCACTCTTTTTTCAAGCTGCCTCTTAAGCCTCTGCTGCCTGACGATGCGGAGTTTGCCCCTAACAGACTTCAGAAGCGCATGAAATATTCCGCCAAATTCGTCAAGCTGCTCAAGGGTCTCGATCTGATCATCATTGACGAAATATCCATGGTCAGAGCCGACATAGTGGATTTTGTCGACAAGCTGCTCCGTCACTATTGCCGTAATCCCCGGGAGCCATTTGCCGGAAAACAGTTGCTGCTGGTCGGTGACCTTTTCCAGCTCGAGCCGGTTGTCACACCCGATATGAAGCTGCTGCTTCACCGATATTATCCCAACGCCTATTTCTTCTCTGCCAATGCCTTTAAGCAGATACCGCTCGTGTCGGTGGAGCTTACCAAAGTCTACCGACAGACTCAGGAAGATTTCATCAACCTGCTTGACAGAGTCAGGATGGGTGTGCCTACCGCCGATGACATAGCCCGTATCAATGCACGTATCTCCACCAACAAATCCGCCGATACACGGCGGAGCAAAGAGATGGTCATGACGCTGGCTACGCGCCGAGATACCGTGGAGGCTATCAATGATGCGCGGCTCAAAGAGATACGCCGCCCTATGCGCACATATGAAGGAGTCATCACCGGTGAATTTCCTGACAACAACCTCCCCACTCCACGCATCCTCCAGCTCAAAGAGGGTGCGCAGATAGTGTTTGTGAAAAACGACTATGACCGCCGTTGGGTCAACGGCACGGTGGGCAAGGTAACCAAATGCCTCCCCGAGCGAATTGAGGTCACGCTCGAAAACGGAACTACTCATGAGGTAGAACAGGACCGGTGGGCAAACATCGTGTATGAATATGACGAAAAGCGCAAGAGTGTCATAGAGAAAGAAATCGGAGCATATGTACAGTACCCTGTCAAACTTGCATGGGCACTCACCATACACAAGAGCCAGGGACTGACATTCAACAATCTCATAATCGACATGGGCTCGGGCGCGTTTTCTTCCGGACAGACCTATGTGGCTCTGAGCCGGTGCCGCTCGCTTGACGGACTGCGGTTGCTGTCGCCGCTCGGAGCAAAAGACATATTCGTCAACCGTGCCATATCCGAATTCTCTCGTACATTTAATGACGAAACGATGCTGCATAACGCCTTGCGGCGCGGTCGTCGTCGCGACAATCTGAAAGCGGCATCCAAGCTGTGGGAACAATGTGAATACACCCTCGCCTATGACAAGATAAAAGAAGTCTTCACCGATGAGCCGGCTTTGCTCGCCAATCCGCTGCTTAACAGATTCATACGCTCCAAAATCCTACGTCAGCAAAAGGAAACACAAGACACCATCAACGCCCTCAACGAGCAACTCGGCGAGAGAGAGGCTCTGCTCGCCACGCTGTCAGACGAATATGTCGAACTCGGATACTACTGCTTAGAAGACGGTCAGGAACTGACCCCAGCCATAGCCAACTTTGACAAGGCACTACGTCTTACCCCCGATAACGTCAGAGCCATGATAGGCAGAGCCCTCGTGCTGATAGAGCAACGCGAATTCCACGACGCCATGGACACCCTGCTCAAAGCCCAGTCCATAGTCTCACGCCAAGATAAAGGCTCCCTCGACATCATCGAGAGAGCCATAGATGAAATCAACCGCAAGCTTGAGCAAGACTAAGCCTGCTACCAGATAATACGCTTCACTATTTTATCATCTTTACGGATGACAGTCACAGCTCCTCGTTGGGGTGACGGTATTTTCTGACCTTGGAGATTGTAATATTCCTCCTGTAAGACGGATGGCTCAACACTGTCTCCAGCATATTCCACATCTTCAATGTCAGAGGATTTCATAAAAAACTCCCGCCATCCGTCAGCAGCACGATAATCATCCTCGTTTTCCACATCAAGTGTACCATCAGCATACGTGTCAGGATGGAAACCACCCACACGCGGAGGCTCATAGTAATCGCCACGAAGAGTCACCGCGCGAAGCAACGGACTTGCAGCAAACGACGGTACCGGATCTATACGGTTGCCCAATTGCAGTTTCTGCAACATGGGAGCTTTCACCGCACCACTCTTATCCACAGGCAGACCAGTAAAATCACGTAAGTCCCAGCCAAAAGCATCACCGAGTCTGAGAAATGCTACTTGGTCAAATGACGGCAGCATCTGACGCAGTCCTGCATCATCGACTGTGAAGTCCCTGTCAATGACAAGTCTCTCTATCGTGCATCCGTAAAATGGGGTGTGCATATCGCCGTTCTGAGGATTAGGTGTCACTTCCACTGCCACATCACCCGATGAGAGCCACAGACCTTTGAGGGCAGTGCAGTTCCTGAATGCGTCGGTAGCTATCTTACGCAGGTTGTCAGGCAATTTGAGATACATATCATCTGATTGTTGCCACACTCCGAATCCGTCATCCCAATACCATCCTTCAAGCCTGGAGCAATCACGGAATGCTTCCCACTCTATGTCTACCGGCTTATCGACCGACAGGAATGTAATGTCGGTCAGTCCGCTTCCTTTGAATGCCTGCATGCCTACGGACTCCACCCCAGGAATCACACAGTCAAGAGCCTCTAAGGCTTTGCATCCATAAAATGCACTGTAAGGGATGGTCTTGAGATCATTGCCTATTTTAAACCGCTTTAGAGATGCACACCCATAGAATGCGCCGCTACCGACTTCGTCTACATCACCATTATGCTCAAATGCTTCAAGCCGTGCACACTCGGCAAAAGCATTTTCACCTATTTTACGAATGTTTTTGCCGCCTTTGACATACCTCAGATTAGGGCATTTGAAAAAAACCGACTCTGGTATCACCTCGCATTTGCCGGGAAGCACTACGCGCTCTATAGTCCGCTGCGAGTTCTGGACAGCCGCAACATGATTCTCAAAATTCTTCCACGATTCAGGAAACTGCAATGAAACAATTTGGCTGCCCGCAAAGGCATCTTTGCCCACCATTGACTCTTTAAGCCACTCGGGTATGTGCATCTCGGTGATGCCAGTTGAGATGAAAGCACCGTCGCCGATGCTTGTGACCGTCTGGGGTAGCTCGAGCCTCGTCCAGCTCTTGCATCCCTCAAAGGCTGACATGCCGATCTTAGTCACCCTGTCAAGACCGAAAGTATTGAGTGACACGCAGTCAGCAAAAGCTCCCGTCCCGATTTCATTGATGCTTCCCTCTCCTTCTATGGTGACACTTTGCAGATTGGCGCATTTAAAGAAACTTTTAGCGGGAATATTAAAATCCTTTTTGCATCTGAAAGTGACCGTCTCGACATTACTGTAGCTGAATGCCGATTCACCCAGATTAGTTGATTCACCCGTGAATATGATAGATTTTATCCCTTTGGTCAGTGACAAGGCATAAGTTTCCACATGCTTAAGTTCACGGGGCGGTATGCATTTTTCCAGACTGCATCGATATAGTGCCCTGTCCTCAATATATGTTATGTTTGACAGGTCAATGTCAGTGAGGCTCGAACAATCATAAAACAACGACGCATCCAGCAACGTCAAATCCTCTGGAAGCACGACCCTGCGGAGGCTTTTACATCCCTCGAATGCCTCTCTACGGACGCTTCTTATGCCTGACAAATCCAACTCCTCGATATTACTACATCCGCTGAACGCACCCTGAAGTATGGTAATGCCCGCCGGAAATGACACTTTCTTAATGTCCTTCCTATTGCGAAAAGCAAATAAGTCAACATACCTCACTCTATAAATTGTACCAGTAGGGGATATCACCTTGTCAGGTATAGTCAATACAGAATCAACACATGTACCTCCATCAACTCGCACGATATTACCCTGTCCAGTATGTGGCTCGGAGACATCAGAATAAACAATACCGTCAACTGTAAAACTTGACTCACCCTTGACTCCAAGAGCCGCCATGAATAAGGTAACAAAAACAGTGAGCAATCTGCTGCATCTGTCTGCTTTGCATGAAATGGATAGATTAGCCATAGATTAAATGATTAGGTTTCATGGCACGAAGTTATGAACAATCCCACCGACACCCCAACTATCAGTACGGAATATCCATCCGTGTATATCATTTGTAGATAGGGTATCAATATCAAGTCTACAGTGAATCATGCTGTCTACATAAATAACATAAGACATCAAGCGCAGCGAGATTAATGTAATCTCGCTGCGCTTGATATAATCTTTATGGAATGACTGGATATTGTCAGCCCACAAGTTCGGTTTACTTCGCTTCGGTAGAAGTCTTGAGGCGACGCTCTTTGATACGAGCCTTCTTGCCTGTGAGACCGCGGAGATAGTAAAGCTTGGCACGACGTACCTTGCCATACTTGTTGATGACGATAGAGTCAATGAATGGAGACTCGATGGGGAAGATACGCTCTACACCGATGTTGTCGCTCATCTTGCGCACGGTGAAACGCTTCTTGCTGCCCTCGCCCGAAATACGGATAACCACACCGCGGTACTGCTGGATACGCTCCTTGTTACCTTCCTTGATGCGGTAAGCCACTGTGATAGTATCACCGGGGCCAAAATCGGGATGCTGCTTGCCGGAAGCATATGCTTCCTCAACGACTTTGATTAAGTCCATAGCTCTTGTTAAGTTGATATAAATTTGACATTAATCGCAATATACGCAGGCTGCGTGTCCTGCCAGAGATTACGAAACCAGCGGCAAAGGTACGAATTTTTCCCCACTTGACAAATAGCCTGCCGAAATATATAACTAATGTAGATATAATAAAAACATCAGTATCTGAGAATGTGTAGGGACATGCCGTGGCATGTCCGCATCCCAGCCGTGCATAATTATTAGACTCATAAGATTTATAAGTCTTATGAGATTTATAAGATTTATAAGATTTATAAGACTTACAAGCCCTGCGGGGCGTGTGCAAAAAAAAGCGCCCCGGGGAGCTGTGGCTCTCCGGGGCGC
>ENA-ORNQ01000263-ORNQ01000263.1-human-gut-metagenome-genome-assembly--contig:-NODE-263-length-57949-cov-11.668394_pt1 | contig 57949 bp, 43 predicted proteins | sample MGYA00242116_ERZ509024 | MGnify/ENA primary metagenome ERZ509024 (study PRJEB26280, sample SAMEA2338697) | human gut metagenome | biome: human gut; feature: human-associated habitat; material: faeces...
GAACATGTGGAAAAGATAATAGCTGATTTTTTCCACGATGGTTGAGAGGGGGGTGCTATTGGATATGGCAAACCTCCGAGGCGTAATCCGTGAGTGCCCCGTAGATGTAATCATTGAAAAAGTAAAATCAGAAATATGAGCAAGACAATCGAAGAAGCGGCATGGGATTATTCAGATTCCCAACGCATGGCAATAGAAGATGATAGAGCAACCGCATACGCAAAAGGCTTCATTGCAGGTTCAGACTTCGCCCTCGCCCACCAATGGCGCAGCGTGGAGGAGGAACTGCCGGAAATTCCGAATGGTAAAAAGATGATAAGAGTGCTTGCATGGATTGGTGACGAGCCTCTTGTATGCTGGTACACTTGTCATGGAAGATTCATCACCACGCTTGCCGCCAAAGAGAAGTATTCTTATGACTGTATGGCAAAAGTCAAAGTTCACTTATCTTCTGAGCGCGAAGATGTGACAGAAATAGTGACACATTGGATACCGATTCCCTCCCTCCCCGACACAAACACCGAGAAGAAATGACAGACAAGACCCTCGAAGCCCTCGGCAAGACAGCGGACATGATATTCGCTCTGCATTTTGCCCTCAAAGAACAGAAAGAGCAAATCGGATTCGCACCTCTCGAACTTGGCGAGGCTATAGGCTCTCTTGCCGAAGCCGAGCGGTATCTGAGAAGTGCAATCCTAAAAATGAAAGGAATATGAAGCATTTGTTAACCCCCGAGCAATCCGCAACGCTCATAGCCAAAGGCATAAGCGCGGACAAGGCGAGCGAAATAAAAGAATATGACGATGAGGTGTCACAGTGGACCCATAAGGGGTACCCACTATTCGCTTTTGCCGATTTGCTCTCGCTCCTGCCGAAAACTATCAATCCCGGACGCTACTACCTTGATTTGAGTTACGGCTTCGGTGATTGGACTGCATCATATATCCTTTGGGATAATTGCGATGGGGGAACCTACATCAGAGACACGCAAGGAGAAAAGACCGCAGATGAATTAGTGGACGCGCTCTACAAGTTGCTTCTATGGGCTATCGACCACAACCACATTAAACTTGACTGAGGATGACGAAAAGAAACAGATTGCGCAAGGCTTGGCAAAGGAATTGGAAGTTCTACATGGTGAAAGGTGTGTACTTCTGCATGGGAACTTCCATAAAGTATTGTCCGACTCCGAAACAACTTTCAAAGTATCTAAAACGTGAGAGCCGCGCCCTACGCGAAGTTTGACAAAATAAGGAGGAAAAGAAAATGACAGTAAAAGAACTGAAAGAAGCCATCGCCGCCTATCCCGATGATATGGAGGTGATGATAGAGAGTGCCAAGAACGCATTAGGAACATTCAGCGTCCATGACGTAGAGAAGTGGTCTGCTGAATATCTTGAAAGTAATTGGCGCGAAATACAAGGTGATGTATGCTTAATAAGATTCAGATGAAAAAGAAATACCGCAGAGCCGTGTGGATAAGCATTATGGGACTTCCCTTGCTGATTGTCTGTGGATGCGACCGCATATACGCTTTCATACATGGACTTAACTACAAACTCAAAACAAAACTGAGAGTATATGACACCGACCCCGACTGACCAGCGACCGCAGGAGTGCTTCCGCCTCATGGGAATGGACGATGCCGACATAGACAAAATAGACGCATACCGCGTCAAGACCGTGCTTAAAAGCGGCAAGGTCAAGGGAAAACCCATCCCCAAGACCGCACGGTACAAGCTCGCAGGCAACAGTATAGTCGTAGACGTCCTCTACCACCTCTTCCGCAACATGTTCATCCCTACCTACGCCGCCGAGCCGAAGCGGCACGAGCCCTCCCTCGCCGACTTCTGGTAAAAGACGATTTCTGCACCCAAAACTTAAAAATGTTCCACCAATCAACATGGCTATTTTTACACCATGGCAAGCCTACTGACACATACACGCCGTCACGACATCACATTTAACCGCAATGGATGCATACGTATAGCATCGCGGATTGTCCGCATGCTCTCCATCTCCCCTGGTGACAGTATAAACATTGATCTGCACAATGGAGAATATCTGCTTTATGTCACACGCCACACAAATAGTTCTTGCAGATATGAAGCACAGTGCTACCCCAGCAAAGGAAACAATCGCAATTACTGTGCAAACTCCGTCAGACTGTGCCGCGCGCTTTTTGCATCTGTCGGATATGATAATACTAAACGTGTTTCATATGCCGTGGGCGATCCGATTGAATTGGATGACAAAACATACGTTCCTATAATCACACGTCAACCATTATGAATAAGGACATCAAATACAACGGCTACTCGGCAGTGCCGTCAGACTACGAATGTCAGGACGGCGAACTTGCCATGAGCCTCAATCTCGTGCCTGAAGATGGCGCCATCCACCCCATCACGCCACCGGTCCCCGTATTCCAGCCCTCCAGCCAGTCCCTTAAAGCCATCTATATCCACAAGACATCAGCTTTCACACATTACATCCTATTTGACGAGCAAGCGGATACTAACAACGTCTATTGGTTTAGCTGGGTTGATTCAGATGACATAGACCGCGACACCCGACAGCTTAAAGCTGGTAAATCACCAATTGATTTTTATTCTATTGACACCAGCGATGTAGCAACCCAGATTGAAGCCGTAGGCAATACGCTGATTATACTTACCAATGGCCGCTTGAACTATTTTCTGTGGCAAGCCGGCAAGTCTCAATACATCTTTCTTGGCAACAGACTCCCCGAAATTTCGCTCTCATTCGGATTGAAGGTGGAGATGGTCTACACTGATCCTTATGATATATCCACACAAGGACTTCCCAATAATGGTCAACAATTTGACAGTTTCACAGCTGACAGCGAAAGCGGAATCATGCGTCGCGATGCCGTCACCCAAAGCGTCCTCGGTCAGATTAACAAATACATAGCAGAGCAGTCCAATAAAAACGGACGCTTCCTTATGCCTTTCTTCGTTCGCTATGCTCTCAGGCTCTTTGACGGCTCGCTCGTCCTCCATTCCTCGCCAGTCCTCATGATACCCGCCGCTGCGCAGAATCCCACCGTTGTTGCATTCTATTTTACCCGTGACGGCTATCCTGACACCTTCGATGTTGCCGTGTGCCGCACTGCCGGCATCGTCGCATCTCTCGATTATCGCCTTATAGACCATCCCTCCAGGATTGCCGAAATCAGAGAGAAATGGGGCGACATCATATCCTCCGTTGACATATTCATCTCTAAACCCATCTACATCTATGATCAGAATGGTTATGTCACCGGCATCATAGGTCATCAGCTCAATGAGGACCTTGTCATCCATGGACAATTAGGCCATGGAGGCTACGCAATGGGCAGCTTCCGAGGCGGAGCTTACGGCCTTCATACATTTCCAGCCCTTTGGGGTGCGACCTATGGGGAATACGAAGGTGCTTCGTTCGCCATCCCCCGTCGCGATGACGAAGCCGTCAAGCGCGACATTGAATCCAACTCCCTCTTCTATTTCCTCAAAAGCTACACACTTGACCAGCTCAGCACCGTTCGTACCACCATAGACATTCCTAAAGACTATCTCGGCTCACTCGTCACCCGTGAAGTCATGACCGATGACTATGACAGCCACGACACACTCATGCCGGCCATGATGTATGCCTACAATTCTCGGCTCAACCTCGCCGGAGGCAAGAAGAAACTGTTCTCACTCCTCGCCCCTGATGACCTCTTCCCTTACGCCGGTCCATCCGCCACCCAGATAGACTCCGCCATGCAGCCCTGCACACCCATCTACTGTATCAGTCAGGACGGACGTGACATCGCGCTTTCAGGAAAAGCCGGACTGCTCTGCACCGATGTCCCGGTGCCGCCTTGGATGTTCTTCCCCAACGTCAACGCCAAGAAAGCCATCTTGCAGATAGGAACAGACTCCGGGATGTCCTATTGCGAACTTCCCCTTAAAAAGCATGATTTTCTCAACGGTTCATACTATTGTCGCAGCCTTGACACTTCAGATACTCCGCCTATATTACCGGCATCATCCTATACTCCTCCCATTCCTGCCCCCGAGAGTGACGCTATTGTCCTTATGTCCAACAAAGTCTACACATCTCAGGTCAACAACCCGTTCTACTTCCCTGTCTCATCAATCAATTCCGTCGGTACAGGCACCATCATGTCTCTTTGCACTGCAGCCAAAGCTCTTAGCCAAGGTCAGTTCGGACAGTTCCCCCTCTATGCGTTTACCACCGAGGGAGTTTGGGCCATGGAGGTTTCAGCCACAGGCACATATTCCGCGCGTCAGCCCATCACACGCGATGTCTGCACCAATCCCGCAGCCATAACCCAGCTTGACAGTGCTGTACTGTTCCCGACTGACCGCGGCATAATGCTGATTTCAGGTTCTCAGACACAGTGCATCACAGATTCTATAAACTCCGAATATCCGTTTGACATCACTTCTTTGCCGGGCATTACAGACCTGCACGACAGGCTTGGTCACACCACAGCAACTGACCGGTGCTTCCCTATTCTGCCTTTCTCTGCGTTTCTCAGCCAGTGCCGTATGATATATGATTACGTCCATCAGCGAGTAATCGCGTATGCCCCTGGTGTTACTTACGCATATGTGTTCTCGTTGAAGTCTAAACTATGGGGCATGACATTCTCCACCATCGAGCACCACCTTAACTCTTATCCTGATGCGCTGGCCGTTGATGCCGCTCATAATACCCTCGTAAGTTTTTCGGAATCGTCTGGTGATGATGTAGGCAGCATGCTTGTATCTCGTCCGCTCAAGCTGGACATGGCTGACGTACAAAAGACTGTCGACACTATCATACAGCGTGGCCGTTTCCGCAAGGGTCACGTACAATCGGTGCTTTACGGTTCGCGCGACTTGGTGAACTGGCACATGGTTTGGTCAAGCAAAGACCATTTCCTGCGCGGATTCCGAGGCACACCATATAAGTATTTCCGCATAGCCTTGCTTTGCAACTTGTCGCCGGACGAAAGTATCTATGGTGCGTCTGTGCAATTCACTCCGCGCCTGACTAATCAACCCAGATAACTCATGTACTAAATTCTATTGTAACACGAGAAAGGCCGCTATGCGTGATGCACAGCGGCCTTTCGCTTTAATGTGGCAGTCTCAAAATGGGTACAGACGTCTCCTCACCTTAGTTATCCTGTTGTGCAGGTTGGTCCGTATCTCGCTTTCCGCGTCCTTCGCCTTGGTCTCCCATATCTGCGTTTTTGACGGATTGGTTATACTCATCCAGTCGGCCACAGCTTTGCAGACAAGGTATTCGTGTATGAGATGCTCGAGCAGATAGAGCGTGGTTTGCGAAAAGCTGTTAGGTACGCTCAACACTATCCCATAGACCTCAGGCTCGCGCAGATTGTCGTTCAGTTCTGTACGGTGCAAATCATTCTTGGTGTAGGGATATAGCAGCTCCTTGCATTTCGCAACGGTCATGTTCAACACTCGCGTGACACGGTCCACATTGCCGTCCTCCCCTACATCCTGTACCATGTGACGGTTGTGGTTGCTTTCCGTATCCATGACGCTACCTTCTATATGGGCATAGTTCTTTATGTCATACAGGAGCTGGTCGCGCTTGAAACTTAACACGGCGTTAACTCTGCCGTCCTTTTCTTCTAAAAAGCAACTCATATCTTTTCGGGGTGGTTAATCGGTGGGGCGTGCCGGACGGCTCCGCTTGCTCACGGTCTGACGGATCAGCTCCATGTTCTTGTTGGCAAGGGCATAGTATTGCTCGGCGTCTGCTTTGTTGGTTACCATGTACCAGTCGGCGATGGCGGTATTGGCGAGATATGCGTGGACGGCTTCGCCTACGCCAGTAGTGGCAGCCTCGTTGAAGTTGCTCGGCATGGTGAGGTTGAGCACAAGGTCGGTGCTTCCGTCATAGTGGCTGTTGTCTGTGGTTGTGCCGTTCTCGTTCAGATACTCGCCCAGTTCGGTCTGGACCTCCGCAAAGGCTCTCTTGACTGAGCGCAGTATCTTCTCGCGGTTCTCCTCGTCCTCGGAAGCAAACATACTAGCTACCTCCTTGTGATTCTCTTTGTTCTGAATAGTGCGTCCGCGCAGAAACGTCTCATTCATGATGTCATAAAGAAGCCACGATATCTTGATTGTGGCCTTGACATCTTTCTTCGCGCCTAATGTTGTTGATGGCATAGTCGGGTGGTTTAATTGTTATTAATCGGTTGGTCTTGTCGGTTTCCTGCGGCTGTATAGCAGCCGTTCGGCGGTTTCCATCATTTCAGCCGCCTGCATGAAGTAGTCCTTCGCTTCTCCTTTATTGGCGAATTTGAACCATTGGCCTATAATTGAGGCGATAAAGAAGCTGCGCAGAGTTGACTGGACACTTGCCGTCAGCACCTTGTCAAACGACTTGCTGACCTCGATAACAGCCTCATATCCTGTCTTGCCAAGTATCTCTTTTGTTCTGCCCGACACCAGCATCTCCTTGAGATTCTCATTGGTGGCAAGCACTGACTCTTCCCAAAATCTTCCGAGCTCAGCAAGGTCATCATCAGCTGCGAGTATTCGGTCCCGTGCATTCTCATCGCCGTCAATCAGCTTTGAGCCTGTGTAGTCCGTGGCTTTTGCCACCTCTTCATACACATCGTCTTGGATTATTTGTATGGTTATAGTCTCCATATGTAACAATAGTTGTATTTGATATTTCAAATAGGTTTCGGCTATTCATCATCCATTTCATTACCGCACAGTTTACGCAGACGGTCTTCTATGGTATGCGTCACTTCCGCTGTCATGGCAACCTCAACCGATTTCATTTTTGGCGCGAAATATTGCGCATATTTCTCCATGACAACAGCACGTGTCGCTGGATCAAGAGAGTCTATATCGTCTTGGAACTGCCCACTTTCGTGGTATCTCTGCCATTGAGCCGCGAGAATCTGGCGCAAATCGGATGTGGTCTTGTTGGGAGTGCCTTTCTGTCTGCCTCCAAGCCGTCCACGACCATCATTTTTCTGCCTTGCCATCACTAAAATAGTATTGGTTAGTAAAACTTACAGTTTGCGGACTCGTAGCACAAAACTTAAAAGTCCTTTGCAAAGATGCCACTATAAATTAGCGCGTGAATTTTAACTTTTGTGACTGGCGCAAGCCGCTTTGCACGAAAGAAATATAACCAATCGCAAAGAAATACCGCAATCATGTTAGGAAGTTTGATAGGAGCTGGTCTGAGCGCAGTAGGCGGCATATTCGGCGGCATATCTGCATCCAAGGCTATGAAGAAGGTCAAGAAAAACCTTGAAGCCCAGAAAAAGGAGAACCAAAGCTGGTATGACCGCAGATATAACGAGGACGCCACACAACGTGCCGATGCTCAGCGCATACTGACCAAGACCGAAGAATCCATACGCAACCGCAATCGGCAGGCCGCAGGAGCGCAGGCCGTCATGGGCGGTACTGAGGAGAGCGTGGCGGCCGCCAAGGCAGCCAACAATCAGGCACTCGCCGATGCAACCTCGCAGATTGCCGTCAATGCAGAGGCGCGTAAAGACCAGATAGAGCAGACCTATCAGCAGAAGGACGCGCAGATAAATGACGCTCTGAACAATCTTGAAATCAACAAGGCGCAGGCTATCTCCTCCGCTGTGCAGGGCGTGGCACAGGCAGGAGCAGGCATTGCAGGCGCGTTCTAACAACCCCCGACATTATGGTAGTAGGACAAAAACCACCTATCGGCGTTGTTGCCCCCAATCCGGGTATAGCTCCCGAGGTTGAGGGCGCACCCGCATCCGTACCCGGAGGGAATGACGGCACGGACAAAACCAAGATGACAGGCACGCCTGCGACTGTCGCTGTCGCTGTCGCTCCTCCCCCTATCTCATCCGACTTGCAGGGCGGTCCCCACTATGTGGCCGTAGACCCAAGCAAGACCACCGCACCTGACACTCCTGCCAAAGATGTTGAGGCTGACGGTCCGTCTACGTCCACTGACACCGAAGCACCTGCGCCTGCACCGCTATCCCCGGAGGAGCAGGCCAAGGCGGATGCAGTTGCCGGAATTGACCATAACATTAAGTTCTTCCGAGATTGGCTGGACGCAGAGGAGCATCGCCCCGAAACCGCTGAACAGCGTAAAAAGCGTGAGCGCATGGAGAAGTCCAAGAAGATTATCGCAGCTGTCAGTGACGGCATATCGGCGTTGAGCAACCTTTTCTTTACCTCGCAGTATGCCCCCAATATGTACAACCATGACAAAGGGAGCATGATGAAGCCTGTTAATGACCGCATCGAGAATCTGAAAGCCGAGCGCGAGAAGAACGCCGACAAGTATCTGCAATTCTCTCTCAAACTCGGTGACCTGCAAAACGAGCGTGCCAAGACTCTCCGCGAGTTGGAGGCACAGCAGGAGCGTCAGAAACTCGCACGCGAGAAAGCACAGCGTGAGGCCGAACAGCACGGATGGCTTGCCCTGCTTCAGCCGGACAAACAGCGAGAGCAGAAAGGAAAGGCCGACCGAGCCGAGCAGGAAGCAATCGTGGCGCAAGCAGAAGCCGAGGCTGCTCCCGAAATGCAGAGAGCCAAACTTGCTACCGAGAAAGCGCGTAGAGGAAGTTATGACGCATCGGCCGCCAATTCCCGTGCATCAGCCGCCGCTCATAATCGTTCCAATGTTTCGGAATTCTCGGCCTGGGATGAACACCGCAACGAGCATAAGTTCCGCACCAAAGAAGCCGCCGAAGCCTATGCAAAACAGCACGGCACTTGGAAATCGGAGGATATTACCGAAAAAACGGAATCTGAAAATGAAGTCAACGGAAAGACTTCATCGACCAAGACGAAGCAGGGAGGTCATGCAGGCAAGCCCAGTCCGACCGGCAAAAAATCCCCCACAGCATAATCATAGACCACTATGGCACAAGATAAAGTTACCAATCTCTATAACGCATTTGTCAAGAACGGCTATGCGATGGAATCAGAGGCGCAGTTCCGAGAGAACCTCAAAGACCCGAAAAAGCGCAAGGCCGCCTATGATGCCCTTGTCGCTGACGGCTACAGCATGGAGCCGTTTGCCGACTTTGAGAGCAGCATCGGATTTGGCGCACCTGCGGCCAAGCCTACACCTGCACCACAACAGCAAGCGAACCAAGCAACGACCGCACCCACATCATCCTCAGCACCTGTCAATCCTCCGACTGCAACAGCGGAAGATGCATCAGCACCGGTACAGTCAGCACCCGAACATCCTGCATGGCAGCCCACCGAGCAGGAGAAGATGAAGATGCGTCATGAGCTGCAATTCGGCAGAGACGAATGGGTAGAGGATGGAGAGGACGAGAATGGTGAGATGCAATACCGATTCAAGCACACTCCTGGAGTGAGAGAGTATCTGGAAGCATCCAAAGCGCGAATGGACAGACTTAAGCGTGCGACTATGCGCATAACCCAGGAGGGACGTGAGCAGCTTAAAGGTGCTAGATTCGGAGCGCAGCTTGTGGGTACAGCTACAAAGGTATGGGGATTGGCTCCGGCTGCCTTTGCTACCGATGGTTCGCAGAATGGTGCCAAAGAGAGCGCACAGCAACAGCCGGTTCAGAGCGGTCAGTCGCCGGTACCTTACGGCGTGAAGTATGTGGACGGCAAGCCTGTCACCCAGTGGCTCTTGCCTGACGGCAGTCTGACGGCGGACATCACGGAGGCAGACCGCGCCGAGTATGGCGCACGCACGGCACGTCTGCACCATCAGTTTGAGAACCGCATGAGGCAGAGCGGACTTGATCCAGCAAAGCCCGAAGATGTGGAGATGCAGACGCAGTATGACGCACAGGCCCCTGCCTATGATATTGTGGCAGACCTTTGGCGCGAAGCCGAAGAGAAGCACAAGCAGGACAAGGAACGAAATGCCAAGAAACACTGGAGCGGTTATGCAGCTATGGGTGGAGGGCGTGAAATGCGCATTGTGACCACTGGTGCCAACCGACATGATGATGATGCCTCGCACATGACACGCTTTGACCTTCAGAAGATGATGGACAATGCGTGGGCGCGTGTCGGCTCTACGATTACCTCAAACTGCTACAACCGCCTGCGTCAGCAATACCCCGGCGCGTCCGAAAAGGAATTACAGGCAACCGCATCGCAGATGGCACGCCAGTTGACCGATAATGCCGTATATCAGTATGCCGTTCAGCAGAACACGCCCAAAAGCACACTGGAATACTTCGGTCGGACAGTCGCCGACATGAACGTGATTAACTCGATCAGCAAAGGTCTTGCCCGAAGCCAAGCAGGAACGAGTGGCGACCTTGCAGCTTATGAGGCCGCTATGGGTGAGTATGGCAAGAATCACCGAGTAGCGCAGATTGCAGGCACCGTTACCGGCATGGCTGTTGACCCGGTGACATGGGTGTCGGGCGGTGTCGGCTCACTCGCAGGCAAAGGAGCAATCAATATCGGCGGTCGTATTGTAGCAGGCAGAGCCGCCACGTCAATGAGTACGCAGGTAGGCTCACGCATCTTCTCGTCCTCTCTCACTGGTCGTATAATCACCGGGGCAGCCGCAGGCGGTGGCAACTTCGCCACATACGAAATGTTGAAAGAGGCTGAGAGCCAGTTCTTGCACGGCGGTCATATCAACCCCAAAACTGGAGAGAACGAGGGCTATTCAGCAGGAGCAATGTTGAGCGCAGGCGGTCATGGACTCGTCCTCGGTAGCGTGACAGGCACATTGTCGCCCATGATAGGCAATGTCGCTGATAAAACGGTCAAGGCAACCGCCTCCACAGCAGGCAAGGCAGGCGTGCGCCTCGGTGAGGTTGCAGTATCAACCCTTGCCGAGGGTACGATATTCTCCGTTCCCGAATGGATAAACGGCGATGCCGATGCAATGGACGTGTGGACTGACAATATGGCGATGATGTTAGGCTTCAAGGCACAGCACGGACTTAAGAGCGCACCGCGAGTTATCGCCAGCCTGCGCCCAGTCAAGCCGTCTAACGGCCGACCGCTGACGCAGGCAGAGCGCAACCACAACCGCATGGACTTTGAGGAACGTCTGCGCAGGAATTTGGATTCAAGTCCGAGCGACTTGTCGTTTACAGCCGATGAGCGCGAGGAACTTCGCAGAGCAGGATATGGCGAACTCGCCGACCTGTTCAGCCGTGACCGAGTGCAGGACGTTCAGCGACCCGACATTGACCCTGCCGAGGGCGCGATTGAGTTGAGAGCCGAGCGCGTTGAGGCTGAAACAATCAGTCGCAATCCCGAATTTGACGGTTATTCTTCAATGGAAGAACTCATGCAGGACGGAAGAGTCAGCCAGTCCGCACGCGCAAAAGCCTACTACATTCTTACTGGGCGCAGGCTTCCTATGGCGTCAGTCACCGGGTACACCACCAATACTGACGCTGATGGACGTGTGACTGTCAACTCCATAGCCGCCAATGGCGAGGTTGTTACCAGTCGTACATTCAAGAATGAGCAGGAAGCCAAGCAGGAAACCGACAACATCATGCGTCAGGCAGAACTCAACTCGGTTGACGTTGGTGAACGATACAAGGAAGCCGTTGCCGATGATATGGTGCTTGATGCCGCTATCAGCGAGGTGTCGCCCGGTGCCGACCCTGCAACCATCAAAAGAATCTACCGCGCTGTCAAGGCAGGCAACAAGGACGTGACCGAATCGCAGAAGCAGTTGGTTAAGTTCCTTGATGACGCTATGGAGCGCAACCGTGACATTGCAGACCGCTATCGCCCCGAAGCAATCCGCGAGGCTCTGAAAGAGGAAACTGGCATTGATGTAGATGCAGCTCTGCGCAAGATGCCGAGCAAGCGCACCGAAGCGGAGCAGGCTGTTGTCAAGTCGTATCTTGAAAGGCTCTTCCCTGAAGAAGCACGTGAGCAGAACGCCGAGCCTACCCCGGAGCAGGCAGAGGCGCAGAGCCAGTATGAACAGGGCCGTGAATTGTTCGGACGTTTTGAAGAGGGCGACCCGACAGTGCAGGCTGACGTGGATGCTATCGCCCTGCGTATGCAGGAAGCCTACCAAGCCGTTGAGGACGCTTTCGGTTCGGAAGCGGAATATTATATGTTCCATCTCAATGAAAATCCATGGTCGTTGGTCAATGACCCCGAACTGACCGTGGAGCAGAAAGACGCTGTCCTCTACTACATCAATGCAAAGGCGGCTCTTGACGGCGTTATGGACGCTTCCAACGAGGTAGCCGACCGCAAGCGTGCCGAGGTTGAGGAAAGCGTGGCAAAGCGCACCCACAAGGACAACGGCGTGATTATCCCTGCCATCATGAAAGTCGATGACCGCCCGGTCTATATCGTCAAGGGAGATGTCGTAATGTTCCCCGATGGCTCTGCCGTTGACGTACACAACTCTTCGGAGAGCGTTGTTGTCATGGACGCGCAGACTGGAGAGTATCAGTTTACCTCTCCCGACCAAATCTACCAAGTGTCCGAGGCTGTCAATCCACAGGACGAACTGGACACCGCGTTGTCGGTAATCGAGCAGGAGCAGATGAACATCTTCGGCGACAATGCCGTTGCCCCCGAAGACTCAGCCGCCGATGATGAAGTTTCACAGCCTGCCGAAGCGGAAGCACCTGCGACCGCCGACACCGAGGAATATGACCGAGGCTATGAGCAGGGAATTGAGGTATCAACAAGCCTTTCCGATGAAGTACTCAACGAAACTATCACAGACCTGCGCGGACGTGAGTTCCTTTCAGATAAATGGCGCGGCCGCCTCGAAGCCTACGAATACGAGCAACAGCGCAGGGCGCAAGCCGTTCCCAAAAACGCCGAAAGCGTTCCCAATCCTACGGAAAACGCAGTTTCAGAGGGCGAAAACGTACCCGAAACGGTCCCAAGTGTAGAAAACATACAGCACACCGCACTCTCGCGAATACCTGCAAACGAGCAGGGAGAGCCGATATTTGAAGCCGTTGACAGCGATACGGCCTGGGATGGACTGGTTGAGGCTGTCGGCGGAGAGGCTGACGCTGTAGAAATAGCGTTGGCGCAGGTTCAGCAGGCGACCGCCTACCTTGAAGCACTAAACAAAAAGCCGCCGACAATGAAGGCCCCCAAACTGAAAGGTTCGCCCATGGCCATGGCACAGGCGAAGCGTGAGGCATCCGACAAATATCAGACCGAACTCGCACAATACAATCAGCAGATTGCCGACACGCAGGCACGCATTGACGCATGGAACGGTATTGTTGCCGTTCACAACTCACGCAAAGCCGAACTACGCCGTCAGCAGGACGAGGAACAGCGTCAGCGTGACGGAATAGCCCATGATGAGGCAGTTGCCCGATTTGAGGAGGAACAGCGCATCAAGGCCGAGAAGCAGGCCGAGCAGGAACGCATCGGCGTTCACGCTGTCAATCCGAAGATACGCGAGCGTTGGGAAGCCTCGCCCAAGGTCGAGGGTAACGAGGACGCACTGACCCTTCCCGACGGCTCAACCATTACGGGCCGCTACATACTGACTGAGGCAGGAGCCGCCTCACCGAGCCACGATGCCAACAATGCATACGAACCAACCGAGGGATTCCCGATTGACGAGAACGGCCAGAGCGTCAATGACCGCGACTATCGACGCGACAAGGATGCGCAGCGCATTGTGGAGCAGATTGCAGGCTCATACGACAACCGCGCACTGCAAGACCCCGTAATCGTCAGCAAGGATGGCGTGGTGCTGTCGGGGAACAACCGCACTATGTCGGGTGACCTTGCAGCACGTCAGGGAACTGACAAAGCATACAATGATTACCTCGCTCAGTTCGGACACAAAAAATATGGCTTTACCCCGGAACAAGTGCAGTCAATGCACAATCCTCGCGTGGTGTTCGTGCCGGACGAGGCTTTACCATACGATGCTACAACCTTTGCGCGATTCAATGCGCAGGAGAAGAAATCGCAGGGCAAACCCGAAGCCGCCGTGAAACTCGGCAAGATTGTCCCCGACAATGTTTTCAACAGCATTGTCAATGACATCAGCCATTACGACCGCCTCTCGGACTACTACGCTAACGAGAAAGCCGTAGCGCAGGCACTGGGCGCACTCATGCAGGCAAAGGTCATCAACGACAAGCAACTGCCCGAAATGCGTACTGGCACGGCGTTGTCGGCTGCAGGAAAGGAACTTATCGAAAACACTCTTATCGGCAAGGTTTTCCAAGCCTCGCCCGATGCCGTGCGTGAGATTATCTCCGTTCCGACCTTGCGACAGTCAATCGTTATGGGATTGAGCGAGATTGCTAACAACCGCACTCTCGCTCGAAATGGATATGACATCAGCGATGAACTTGCCAAAGCAGTTGACCTTGTAGCCCGCGCCAAAGCTGCAATGCCTGACGTTTATACTGATGGAATGCCAGTGTCGCCTTTCGGACGTATGCAGGGCTTGTTTGATGATGAGTTCGGTGACAGCAGGGTAACTGACGGTACAGTCCTCTTGCTTGCCGACATTCTTAACAGCGGCAAACCGAGCGACCTGCGCAAGATACTGACTACCTACAACAATGAAGCATCGCAGGCTTCGGGAGGTCAGATTGACATATTCTCCGGCTCGATCCCAACCAAAGAAGAAATACTCACAACCGTAAACGAACATTTCAGAAATGCAACCCCAAAAGAACAGCAAGCACTCGTGGACGCTGCCATTGCGGAGCGCAAGCGCAGAGCCGAAGCAGAAGCAGAACAGCGTGAACGAAGCGAGGCAAGTGAACAAACTCCGAATGATGATGAACGCCGTGCAGAGCCTCAACAGCCAGTCGCAGGAGGCAACACAGAGTTAGAGCCACTTGGTAAAGACCGCAACGACCTATACGAGGACACCCCCGAAGAAGCCGCACTCCGCGCACGAATCAGCGTGGGCGATGAATGGGAGGAAGAAGGTGCTACTCCCGACAAGCCTGTCTACAAGCGCAAACTCTATATTGACGGCAAGCATGAGATAATCCAAACCGATGCGCCGGATAAGAACGGCTCGTACACTGGTAGCCGATTGACCTATGACGGCCACGATTATGGCGACCTCAAGGAGATTGCCGACCATATAGACGGCAAGACCACGTGCCCGGTTTGCGGAAAGGCGCATATCCCCAACTTCAAGGAGCAGGACGTTGTTTGTCCTCAGTGCAACACCGACCTCAGTGTGTTCCGTCAGATAGACCAACTTTCGGAAGAGGAAGCCGCCAAAACGCTTGCCAACATCGAGCGTATGCAAGTAGTGCCGACCGAGCGTGGAGGCGGAACTTCAGATGGTAGCAGAAGAGGTGGGAGTATCGTCCATGGTGGAGAAAGCAAAACAGCGACTCACGAAGAAAGGTTAAGCAAGGAGGAGGCGACCGACATTATTTCCAAAATGGAATTGTCGGCAGTTAACGACCCTCAAATATCGCTATCTCCCGAAAGTTGGCGCAAATCATTTGGCCTTAGTAACTCTATTGACACTCCTTTAGGAAAGGTCAAGATGGGAGAAGGCCAGTATCAGAAATTGGTAGACAAAAAACGGTCTGCCGAGTTCGGAATGGTTGTGCAGACACTCCAAGACCCCGATGTGGTATTCATAGAGCCGAGTGAGGCCAAAGAGGGACAGACCGCTGAGCGTAGTTTCTCCTACGTCTTTGTCAAAACCTTTATCCGGGACGGAAAGAAGTTAAAATACTATACCTCCGTTTCCGTGCTGAAGGACGGCATGGAGGTATCCGTGAGCAGCCATATTGCAAGTAAAACGGCAATATTGAAGAAGTTGCAGGATATGGAGCGAGCCTACACAAAAGAATCGCTTCTCCCCAACAGCTCTGAATGGCACTTAGCTGAACATCCATCGGATGTGCCGGACCTCCTTCCTACGCAAGGGAAAAGCGATATTTCTGACGGCAAAGATAATACGTTCTCTGCACATAACCAAACAAATATGGAGCAGAGCGGCTTTGCTGATGAGTCAGCAGATAAACAAACCGAGAGCGCAGAAAGTTCTGAACCGTACACCATTACGGCTACCACCTACACCAACAAGAAAGGTAGGACGATCGATGTTCACCTTGTCAGGTTCAACCGCGAACTTACCGCAGAGGAAAAGGCTGCTCTTGATACATTCGCGCGTGAGCCTCTCACCGAGGGGAAGAAAACCTCTCGCGGTTGGTATGACCGCAAGCAGGGCGGTTACATGATGCGTAGTGAGGAAGCCGCACGCCAACTCGCCGAGATGATTGGCAATGAGGAAGCGGTTGCGGACGCACAGCCAATGACCGCCGATGAACTCCGTGAGGCTGTCGCGCCTGCGGAGAAAAAGCTTGCCAAGCCGAAGAAAGCACCTATCAACCGTGTGAGCCTTGAAGATGTGATGACCGACCTTTCTACCAAGGGAGAAACCAAGTTGAGCGACCATGCAGAGCCAGTCAAGGCAGAGCCGGAGCAACAGCACGAAATCAGCGATGAAGAAATGCAATCGTTACTCGGCGACATACGCGATATATTGGGTATCGGCGAGGACGAGGGCGACACCAACATCAAATTCCGCGACCCCGGCGAACTCACATCGCAGGAGCGCATGAAGCTGCAATCAGCAGGTATCCGCCTTGCTATGGCTCTTGTAGAGCGTGGCACTACATCTTTCCCCGACTATGCCACCAAGATGGTAGGACTGTTGGGCGACAAAATACGTCCGTGGCTCAAATCGTTCTATGAGGGCGCACGCTGGACACCCGGCTATGAGAAATATGACTTTACCCCGACCGAGCAGGTTGCGACCTTTGACGTGCAGAACTTTGACAAGAAGCAGTCAGACCCAATCGCGCAGGCCGCGATGATTGTTGAGGAGCGCAAAGCCTCAACCGCTTCGGTGCAGGCGCATAAGGAATTAACCGAAACACGAAACAATAATCGCAAAGAAAATGACAAGCAGAGAGAAGCAGATACAGCAGCTCTTGCAGAAAAAGCAGAGGATGTTGCAGGCGAAGCAGAAAATATCGCGAAAACTTCAGCAGACACAGGCGAACTCAACCGAGCCTCGCAACTGATAGACCAGACACTTGACGAGGTTAATGACCAGTTGGCACTTCTCGGTTACTACGAAGCCGAAGAGGTTGACAAGGATTTCAACGAGGCATACGGCTATATGCGCAATGCCGAGAAGAAAGCCGTCAAGGATGCTGTCAACCTTGCCAAACAACTTGTGAATGACCTCGGCCTGGAACTTGACAAAGTTACCGGGACTACTACCGCCAATCGTGGTAAGAAACGCACCGCCGTAAGTGGGAATATCGCACCCGCAGGTGGCGACATATCCATACGCCTGCCACTCAATGAGGGGCGCGAACTCTATATCTCCATTGGTCTTGACCCCTCGGTTACTCCGGGCGATGTAACATACAGCGGAGATAACCTGCAAGCCACTCGCATCATGTACCGCGTTGAATGGCCCGATGAGAAAGGACATCTATCGTATGACCGCATGGGGCGCAACTGTTGGGCAGTAGCCAACGTAACCTATGCCAACCTGCTCGATGGCATTCAGCGCGAAGCAAAAGAATATTTGCCGTCCTCAACCCCTGCCAAATCTGAAGAAACCCACAACGGCTACAAGATAGGCGATGAAGTCATGTGGGACCGTTACGGCAACGGCAAGTGGGAAAAAGTCAAGATTGAAGATTTTGACGCAGACGGAAGCCCAATCTTTGAGGCTGTCAAAGGTATCATGTCGGAAAAGGGCGATTGGAGCCGTGTCAAGCCTGCCAATGGCATATTCGGTGAGGCACAGCGTGTCGCACGCGCCGAGCAGGAGAAAAAGAAGAAGAAAGCCACCGCCGATGCCGTGACAGCTCTGACTGGCAAATCAAAGAAATCTCGCAAAAAAGATGTAACTTTAAAGCCGGACGAGACTATAGGTGGACTGTTCGCTGACTTAAACGAAGAACCTAAAAATCAAGAAAACAATGAACGAAAAGGTAATCAGCCGAGTCAAGAAGTGGCTGGAAGAAAACTCGCACACCCCGTGGGCGTTGATGCGACTGGAACTGATGGAAGAGTATCGACCCCACGAACTGAACCGACTGATAAAAGAGGGGCAGCTCATGAAGCAGGCGCAGTCATGGAGCGAGGAGCTGACAGCCCGGCACATGGAATTGATGAGGACGGGGGACTACAACCACTCATCGGAAATCGGGGACGTGATGAGAGCGGAACTTATAGAAGAAGCGATGACTCCGCAATGGAGCGTGGAGGAACTACTGGAACAGGCTCTATATCAGAACGTAGTGCTGACCGAGGAACAGAAAGACTTTCTGAGGGAGAATCTACCGCCGTCACTGGCGGCGGAAGTGGAACTCCTGCCGTAAAGAAACAAAAGAAGCCGGAAGTAAAATACACCCATAACTTCCGCTACGACGAGGAGAACGACAACGAGGCAGACTCTTATACGCCGTCTCAGCGTCTTGATGCAAACGTCAAGGCGATAGAGGCTCTTGCTGATGTTTTGTTCGGAAATACTCCTGCCTCTGATGAGCAGAAAGCGATAATGTCGCGCTTCCGTGGTTGGGGGCAGGTGGACTTGGGCAAATACTATGACATAGACCATATCCTCCGTAACACATTTGAGAATGCCCCGATAAACCGACTAGCGCGAGTAATAAAGAGACTCGATCCATCGGGGGAGAAGAAATTGTTTGAGGCAATCAAACGAGCATCGCTTTCATCATATTACACCCCGACTCCGATAGCGAGGGCAATGAACACGTTCCTTGCACTTGCAGGCTATAAAGGCGGCACCCTGCTTGACCCATCTATGGGCAACGGTATGTTTGAGGGAACACTGCCCAAGAGCATACAGGAACGCACATCCATTACAGGCGTTGAACTGGACTGGCTCAGCGGACAATTGTCGCGCGCCCTCTATCCCGATGCCAATGTGATGATAAGCGCGTTTGAGAAATCTGGCATCGCTCCCGGCTCATTTGATATTGTCACAAGCAACGTACCTTTTGGTGATATAGTTGTCAACGACCCGACATGGAAGAATGACGGTACGCCGCTTAAACGCTCTGCACAGAATCGCATACACAACTATTACGCGGTGAAGATGCTTGAAGCAACACGCCCCGGCGGTCTCGTAGCCATGATGACCACCAGTGCCGTCATGGACACGCAGAGCAATCAGAACATCCGCGCTCATATCGCAGACCAAGGCGAGATAGTGGGAGCAATCCGACTTCCCGACAATACATTCCAAGGTACAGGCGTAGTCACAGACATTATCTTTGTCCGCAAGTGGAGAGATGAGCAAGACCGAGAGCAGACACGTGCAGATGAATCCTATATGGAGACAGAGCGTGCTTTCCTTTCGCAACATGAAAAGACCGTGCCCAATAAACTTGACGGCTCACAACAACAAGTAAGTTTTAACGGCTATTATAAATTGAATCCTCGCAACCTCATAGGCGAGATTCAAGCAGGCAACCAATACGGAAAGAAAGATGCTTTCGGACTGACGAGCAAAATGACGGTTGATGAGATTGCCACGGAGGTAGAGAAGGCTATCAAGCGAATTGTCGGTAGCCGGCGCGGTAGTCTGTTCAATCCATCCCGCACTGTCCGCGAGGTTCAGCAGGCTATCCGCGAGACATACAAGGGCAATGGCGACTGGGTTAGCAATGGTAATCTTGTGGTTCAAGACGGCAAGGTAGGAGTTCTCACTGCCAAGAGCAACGAGTATGGCGAAGTGACCCGGACGTTTGAGGGTACGCTGAAGCATGACAAGATGCTCCCACGTATAGAAGCCATGATAGACGTGCGTACAAGCATGAAGAAACTTATCGCAGGTCAGATTGAGGGCGAAAAAGAAAAAACGCTTGCCGCTCTCCGTGGCGAACTTCAAAAGGCTTACGACAAGTTTGTCGGCAAGTTCGGCAGATTGCAGGATAAAGACAACTCTTTCATCCTTGATGATATTGACGGATACACATTGCAGGCACTGGAGGTATGGAAGAACGGCAAGTTTGTAGGTCTTTCCGATATATTCACCAAGAACTCCATCAAGCCGTCAATCAATCTCGAAGGGAAGAAAACTCCACAGGAGGCAGTCGCGCTGTCGTTGGCAGAATACGGCTACCTACGTCCTGACTATCTTGCCAAAGCACTTGGCGAGGATTGGGTTGAGCAGTGCGGAGACGTTGTTTTCCTAAAACCCAATAGCGAAGATGACTACGTTACACGAGATGAATATCTGAGCGGAGACGTTGTAACCAAACTTGCAGAAGCACGAGCCGCAGCCGAGAAAGACAAGTCGTTTGAGCGCAACGTGAAAGCACTTGAAGAAGTGCAGCCGGAGCGTATACCTTTTGATGATATAACCATACATCTCGGCGCACGTTGGATTCCCGAAGAGGTACTCAACGACTTCGTCAATGAACTGCTGGGCATCCATGCGGTTTACAGCAATCGCGGTCGTAAGTGGGACCCCGAACTCGGTCGATATGTCAACGAGCAAAAGAGCGGTGTACGCTACATACCCGAAACAGACTCATTTGAAATCAACATTGAGAAGAAAGAACTCGGCGGCGAGGCTTCGGATTGGGAGACCCCAAAAAAGTCTGCCAAAGAGATTCTGCAAGCCGCGCTTGAGGACAAGACACTTGTCATCACCTACAAGGACAAGGACGGCAACACTCATGTTGATGACGAACAGACCGAACTCGCCAATCAAAAAATCGCAGACCTGCGTGAACGGTTTGAGACATGGTTGCCGAGTGACCCTGCGAGAGTTGACCTTATGGAGCAGTTATACAACGACCGCTTCAACCGCACCAAGATACGCCACTTTGACGGTTCACATCTTATAGTACCGGGTCTAATGGGCAAAGAACTGCGCCCTCATCAGAAAGATGCAGTGTGGATGCTTATCAACAACCGAGGCGGTATCGTCGACCATATTGTAGGCGCAGGCAAAACACTTGTTATGCAGTCGGCCATTATGGAGATGCGCCGAATGGGTATAGCCAAGAAGCCTATGATTGTCGCGCTCAAATCCACCGTTGCGCAGATAGCACGCGAGTTCAAGGAGGCATTCCCATCAGCCCGTGTCCTCGCTCCCAACGACAGCGATTTCAAGAAAGAGAATCGCAAAAAATTCATTGCCAACATATCGCTCAATGACTATGACTGCGTAATCCTTAGCCATGAGCAATATTGTATGCTTCCCCACACCGAGGAGGCTGAACGCGCTGTGATTGATGAGCAGATGTGGCAGCTGGACAACATGATAGAATATCTCTACGGTACTAACGACACAAGCCAAATGACCAAGAAGCAAATCAAAGCGCTGGAAAAGCGCAGAGAGAATCTGAAGGCAAGGCTTGAAAAGCGTCTTGACCGCGCCGTTGACCGCGAGTTCTGTTTTGAGAACCTCGGTGTTGACTATCTTTTTGTTGACGAGAGCCACCAGTTTAAGGCTCTGCCCTATGTTACAAGTTATCAAAAGGTAGCAGGACTCGGCGACCCGCAGGGCAGTAACCGCGCTGTGGCATTGCTGACAGGCATACGCCATCTACAACGTATGCACCAAGGCGATAAAGGTACGGTGTTCCTTTCCGGCACCACCATAACCAACTCACTTGTTGAGACCTATAATTTGTTGAACTATCTGCGTCCGCGCAAGCTTGAAGAGTTAGGTATGCCAACTTTTGATGCATGGGCAAGCACATTTGCCGTTCACACCTCGGAACTGGAGGCGACCATTACAGGCGGCTTCGCACTAAAAGACCGCTTCCGTCAGTTTGACAATGTGGCAGAACTTTCGCAACTGTACGCCGAGATAGCCGATGTGCGCAACGACCAAAACCTTAAATTGCCGAAACCCGGCATTGACGCTCATACAGTTATTGTTCCTGCCAGTGATGCAATGTCGGAAATCAACTCCGAGATTGTAAACATGATTGAGTCCAAGGATGGCAAATACTTTGGAATCTACCCCAAAGACCCGAATCGTGCGCCATGGGGATTTCACGCCTCAACTATATCGGCAAAGGCGGCCGTAAGTCCGCGACTCATATTCCCCGACATGAGCGATGACGGGGGCAAGGTTCACGCCGTTTGTGAAAACGTCAAGAAATACTATGACGAGATGTCGGAACAGCGAGGCGTGCAGCTCATCTTCTGTGAGATGGGTGTACCCGGCAAGGGCAAGGAGTATGACGCATATACCGATATGGTCAATCGTTTTGTAAATGACTACGGCATACCGCGTTCCGAGATAGCCTACATTCAAGAGGCCCACACTGAAGAGAAACGCAAAGAACTTTTCCAGCGTGTCCGTGACGGCAAGGTTCGCATACTCATAGGAGGCACAAAGAATATGGGTACCGGCGTGAACGTGCAAGACCGCATCACAGATATGCACATGCTGACCGTGCCTTGGACACCTGCCGCCTTGGAGCAGTGCATTGGCCGTGGCGGTCGTCAGGGGAATATTGTTGCCCGTGACTTCATGGGCAACAAGGTCAGAGTGCATTACTATGCAACAGAGGGCAGTCTTGACCTTTACAAATATCAACTTCTCGATGCCAAAGGGAAGATGATAACCCAGTTTAAGATGGGCACGGTTGAAGGTACGCGAAGTTTTGATGAGGGTTCGGCTGATGAGGACGGCAACATGGATCCTGCGGAAATGGTAGCCATACTTTCGGGCAACCCTGTAATCTTCGAGAAAGCCAAGCAGGAGAAACTCGTAAAGAAACTCCGCGCTCTGCGCAACGGCTTTGAGCGAGACTATCAGCGCAAAAAAGCCAAGTATGAGGAATTACTGAGACGCAAAGAGAACTTTGAACGTCTTATTCGGCTAAATGACCGAGACCGCGCAGATTTGGAGCGTAACGGCTTCATGCCGGACGATAAAGGCGTTTATCCCACTACCGTCACTATCAACGACACTGGCAGTTATTATAGTGGAGGTCGTACATTCGACAAACCAAAAGAGGCAGGGGAATATCTTCTTGCAGCCCTCGACAAAGGCAAGAGCGTTACTCTGCAAGGATTCGGACAGCGTGCAAGAGTGGCAACCGTCAATGAAGAGAAAGGGAACTCCCTATTCTCTTTCCGTGAGTTACAGATAGGCGAAGGTGATGAGCGCAGTATCAGATATTCAGTTCGTCTGTCGGATGATGCCACTGCAGCAGGAACGGCATACCGCAACCTGCTCAAGCGCATCATGGACGTGGGCGAGGTATATCATCGCGAACTTGAGGCAGTCAATTCCCAACTTTCGGGAATGAACATCGGAGACGGCATATTCCCAAAGCAGGCTGAATATGACGAGGCAATTGCCAAACTCAAAGAACTTACAGCCGAATTCAACAAACTCGGCAAGAAACAGGAATCCAACGGAGACGGCAACAAGTATCGTCTCGTTGAAGATTCAGCCGTGCTTGACTTCCTTGACGGACAGCCGCTGAAGTCCGGCTTCCGTTATGCGCAGTGGGCGAACATGGGTGTATTGCCACCCATGACCGCCAAGCAGAACGGAGAATGGCGTGCGCCTATGATATTCAGCCGTTGGGAGCAGAGCGAAGAAGGGATGCGCAAGGAGAACGGCAAAGCCGACCTTGTGCAGGGTAACGGACGCACCACCGGGGATGTGGCCTACAACCCATATTTCCATATCCGCACCTCTCCGCTCAATGACCAGTTCACAGCCGCCTACGACCGCCCCGAACTTCTTGTTGTCGAGGGTTACTACCCCGAAAGCGAGGAAACGAGCGGTTATCAAGCCGAGGGCGCAAAGGATTCCGTAGGTCTTATGGACTGGCACAGCGGAAGCGTCAACGGTCAGTTGAGCGATGATACAAAGGTTCAGACAATGCTGTCGCGCTATTTCAAGCCGGGGCGCATTGTTCCGTGGAGCGAGGTTGCTGACCTCATCATGGAGCGCGTGGGCAACCAAAAGATTACGTTCCCCATCAATGCCGTACCGCCAATGCTCCGTGCCGAACTCGCCAAGCGTGGTGCAAAGTTCGGCGACATCAGCGGAAGCGTGTCAGAAGCAGACATACCAATGCTCAATGAACTGCGCGATCGAGTGAACGCAGGCGAATGGGACGCAGGTCTTGAAAAGGCACGCGCCTACCTTGATGCTTACGAATCATCGACCGAAGCCAAAGAAGCGCGTGTCGCTGAACTATCGTCAAGAGCCAACACCCCAGTCCGCATTGTGAGAACGCAGGAAGAGGCCGATGCACTCCCCACTCGCAGAGAGAGGCGTGCCAAAGGCTGGTGGAGCATAAAGGATGATGAGGTTGTCATCGTTCTGCCTAACAACGTCAATGTAGCCGATGTGGACAATACGTTTGTCCATGAGGTTGCAGGACACAAGGGTCTGCGTGCGCTCATCGGAGAGGAACGCTTTGATGAATTTCTCGGCGAGGTTTACGACCACGCCTCCAACCCAATCCGCAAGGTCATTGACAAGATGACCGATGATTTGGTAAACGCAGAGGCCGACCGTCTGCGCGTACGCATGGCACAGGCTCACGAGCGTGCCGGGGAAGATGTGAACGCCAACTATTACACCGACATGGCAGAGGCGCGTGTGGAAGCCGAGAAGAAGCGCGAGGAATTCCGCAAGGAAGCCACCGAGGAATATATGTCAGACCTCGGCGGTCGTATCGGTAGCGAGGGATTTGAGAAGATGAGCCGCGATGAATTGACCCTTTGGGGCAAAATCAAGGCTAAAGTTCAAAAGTTCCTTGATATGTTCCTGCGCGGTCTGAAGATTGCCAAAAGCATACGGCTCACGGATAAAGACCTGTCGTATATTCTCTACAAGTCATGGAAGAACCTGCGCAAGAAAGGCGTCTTTGCCGATGCAGAGGACGTTGTAATGCGCAGACGGACCGGCTATGACGCTGACGATGTTACCCGATTCCGTGACCCCGGCCTGGGACTGGAAGAAACCATCACCAAGATGAAAGCCGAGGCTATGCAGGCCAATGTAGGGAACTTACAGGCGAAACGTGATGCCATGCGTGCTATCGGTGGCAACCTCAACCATCTGCGTCAGGCAATGGCACGTCAGCGCGAGTATGACATTACGACCGCAAAGAGCATTAAAGACCTCGCACGCATTCTCATGGAGAATGGTCTTCTTGATACATTAGGTAATGCAGAAGTAAAAAGCCTATTGGCACAAGTGACAAATGCGATAGGCAGGCAAGACATCAGCAAGCAGGTTGACCGTGTATTTGATATAATGGTCAACAATCATCTGCGCAATATGGAGCAAGCGTTTGGCAAACTCATATCTATGCGAACAAGTAGAGTTGATGGTCGAGGCATACAGGTACAAGGAGACCTTGACCCGGAAGGGCAGACCATTCTCAAGATATTCAACAGCTGGAAAGGGTTGAAGCTAGATGAGATTGACGGACGCATAGCAGATGCGACAGATGCAATGAGCGATTCCTATACACCTATCGCGGAGCGTGCCACATTGGAATATGCCGGTTTGCAGATTGCACGCGAATATGCCGAGAACATAGGCAAATCCAAGAATGAAGAGAAGATGTTGCGTGAGGAAATCAAAAAATCCGAAGCAGAAAAGGATGCAGGGCGTATGTCTGCCGAGGCGTACACGCAGTTTAAAGAAGCTACACTCGCAACTATCCGTCAAATGAGACTTGACCGCATATCGGCTTACGAATCATTGATGGAGAAACTCGGTGGCGAACTGAAAGAAAGTGTGGAGCGAGCCAAAGCATGGCGTGAATCCGAAAAAGAACGCATCAATCACATCCATCACCTCGCTAACTCCGACATGCAAGGACGTGAGTTGCGTGGCGACAGGCCAGACACACGGCTTATGAAATTGCGCAATCATTGGTCATTCAGTTGGCTGTTAGAGCCTATGAGTACCCTTGACCAAATGCTGAAGATGTTCGGTAGCAAGAACCCTAACGGAGAGGGTTATATGCAGAACTTCTTCATGCGCGGTTGGGTGGATGCCGCCGACCGCGAGCAGATAATGAAAGAGAACGTTCACAAACTGATGGACGACAAAGCCGCTGAAATATTTGGCGAACATAGGGTTTGGTATAATGGCGGTTTCAAGAAAGTGGACTATACTTTCTCTGACCTGTATGATTATGCCAAGGCTCTTCCCGGCGCGACCATTACCTACTATGATGGTGCTGACATGCGCGATTATGAAATAGGTCAGGGTGAATTGCTGTATCTCTATGCCGTTGATAAAATGCCTATGGGCCGAGCCACCAACAGACGTATGGGCATAGAGGATGCGACAATGCAACGAATTACGGACGCACTCGATCCAAAGTTAAAGGAGTATGCCGATTGGGTACAGGAAGAGCTCCTGCCTCAGATGGGTCTTGAAGCCAATGAGGTACACCAAAGAATGTTCGGGGTAAATATGGACTCCATAGAGAACTATTTCCCCTTCGTAAGAGACACGGACGCTCTCAAACGGGAGGTGGAAAATGTCAAGTCCAGTCAACCCAACGACCGAATAAGCGTACAGACCGGCGCAATCAAGAAACGTGTGGCAAGCGTTTCCAAATGGAATATGCGAAATTGCAATTTCATGGATGTACTTGCCAAGCATGTTGAGGAAATATGCCATTGGACAGCTTTTGCAGAACTGAATAGGGATTTCGGGACTCTCCGTTCATACAATCGTCTGAAACAACAAGTATTTGCCATGAATAGCGTCTATGGTGCAGGCGAAAAACTTTGGAAACGTTTCGAGGAATGCTGCGCCATCGCTACCGATGCATACGACCCCCAGCGTGCAAAATTTGACCGCTTCATGGTACAAGGAGCAAAAGGTGTGACGATGGGTAAAATATCTCTTCGCGCATTTACCGCATTGAAGCAAACTCTCTCTTTGCCTGCTTTCTTCGGTGAGGTCAATATGCTGTATATTGCCTCCGACCTCGCAACTGGAGGAGTTGAGGCCTGTAAATGGGCTTGGAGAAACATGCCTAATTTCCGCAAGCGTATTCTGAGCCGAACATCGGGAGATTATCGCCTAAAGGAAAATGAGTATGACGGCAAGATAATGAAAGCCTCATCATACGGTATGCTTCCTAACATCGGTGTGGATGCATGGACAATTGCAGTAGGTTCTCACGGCGTATATAAGACCCGAAAGGCCAAGTATCTGCGTTGGGGCATGAATGAATCGGACGCAGAACGCAGAGCAATACAAGATGCTGAACTCTGCTATAACAAGAGCCAGCAATCGAGCGAAGGCCCGTTCATGGCACCGGTGCAGGTTGACCATACTTTCTATGCCACCTCTGCCATGCTTTTCCGCAATTCATCTACATCATACACTCGTGAAGCCCATGCCTCCGCAAGAAATCTGAAACGATTGATAAGTGGAGAAGTAAGTGAGGAGTTTGTGGTCAAGCAGATACTCCGAACACTCTACCCGGATGCAGAAGGGGCATGGACTGATGAGCAATGGACAAATGCGCGTAAAAATGCCAAAAAGGAAATAAGAAGCGCATACGTTAAAAACACCGTCAATCTCGCCATGTTCGGTTGGATTCTTCCGTGGTTGTGGCGTATAGGAGGTGTCGCACCGTTACTCTTGCTCAGTGGAGATGAGGAGGAAAAAGCAAATCAATGGGAAGATGCCACTCGTCAGTCCGCGTTTGCTCCCATTGAGGGACTTGCATACGGCGATGTCATTTCAGACGGATTGAATATGCTGACCGGGGCTAATGAGAAATCCATATACAACCTCGGCAGAACCAATCCCATACTCAGTGATATAATGCAAGCTGCAAAAAAGGCAGACAAAGACCAAATGGCTGCTGCAAATGATGTCATCAATATCATTATCGGCATGGGTGTCGGAGTCAATCCGCAGACTATAACAGACTGGGTCTCGGCAATCATCGACTACAACTCTGACGTGCAAACGCAACATGAATGCGCGTTACTTGTTGCGCGTTTGTTGAGTTGCCCTCCAAGCCAGTTGGAAAAAATCTATTTTGAAGAGCTTGATATGACAGCGCAAGAGGCAAGCGAGATGACACCACAAGAGGTGGCAGAGCGTTACGCAGAATACAAAATGATGCGTGAAGCACCTCTAACCGGTTGGATGCGTTCAGATGAAGCCGAGGACTCAATAAGGACCCAACGCAAAGATAAAGTCCTTCGAGTAGCGAAAGAACGCATCAACAATAACGTAGCGACCGAGCGCATCAAGCAGTTGCTCTCAGAATATGACGCTGTTTCAAATCGTCAGACCGAAATCAACAAACTGCGCAAGACCGACAGAGAAGCGTTTGTTGCCGGGCGCAAAGAGTTGTTTAGAAGCGTTGATATGCGCACACATGGAAGAGTGAAGCGATATAAACGTGACATGAAACGATTGACAGACCTTTATTTAAAGGCTGGAAGTCGGGAAGAGCGCGATTCAATAGTCGGACTGATGTTCAGTACCCGTGACCGATTATTAGAAGATTTGGATAATACACAACAATAGTTAAATGATTGTGGACGATGCGAGGTATTACCTTTGCACCGTCCACAACATACCAACCGACAATGGCAAAGAAGAAATTACATAGAGCAAGCCGCGTGATGCCCAAGAGTGAAATGGACAGCGTGGCACACAGCAAGGGCCTGGGACGTAGCCGAGCCTATGATGTTCTTTGGCAGGCACAGCAGTATTGGCAGGCAATGGAAACATTCCGTCAAGACCGAGAGCGCAATAAGAACTACACCTACGGCAGACAGTGGGATGACTTGATATGCGTTGACGGCAAGATGATGAGGGAAGAGGACTACATCAAGTCGCAGGGCAATGTCGCACTGAAGAACAACCTTATCCGGCGAATGGTGCAGGCTGTACTGGGCGTGTACCGCAGTCAGGCCAAAGAGCCTACCTGCACAGCGCGTGACCGCGATGAGCAGAAATACGGCGAAACGATGTCAACCGTCCTGCAATGTAATATGCAGCTCAACCGCATGACCGAGATTAACGCCCGATGCATGGAAGAGTTCTTAATCTCCGGCTTTGTGGTACAGCGCAAGTGGTATGGCTGGCGCAACGATAAACTGGATTGTTGGACGGACTATGTTCAGCCTAACAATTTCTTTATAGATAACAATATGCGCGACTTCCGAGGTTGGGACGTGTCCTGCCTCGGAGAGGTGCATGACGTATCGTTTGAAGAATTGTGTGAGCGGTTCGCGCATAATCCGGCAGACTACAAACGGCTTGCGGACATATACAAAGATGCCCGTGACAAGAATGTATTAGGCGCGGCATTTGAATCTTTCGGTCATCCGTTGCAGGGATACTATGATTTCCTCGTTCCACGCGACATGACCCGATGCCGTGTGATTGAGGTGTGGCGCAAGGAGAGTAAACCGCGCTACCGCTGTCACGATGTCAACAACGGCGATGTGTTCAAAATCGAATTGGAGGACTATGAGGAATTTGTCGGCAGTGTGAACCGAGAGCGAAAGCGCGAGGCGCAGGAACTTGGCATGGATGAAAATGACGTTCCGCTGATTCAGTGCGAATGGTTCATGGACTCCTACTGGTATTATTATCTGCTCACTCCTTTCGGCGATATACTGGAAGAGGGAGAAACACCCTACGAACACAAGAGCCACCCATACGTTTTCAAGGCTTATCCGTTCATTGATGGCGAGATTCATTCTTTCGTCAGCAACGTGATCGACCAACAGCGATACACCAACCGCCTCATCACGATGTACGACTGGATTATGCGTGCAAGCGCAAAGGGTGTGCTTCTCTTCCCCGAAGAATGTCTGCCCAAAGGGATGTCTATCGAAGATATTGCAGACGAGTGGGCGCGGTTCAATGGTGTGATAATGATAAAACAGCCAAAGACCGGGACAGCCCTGCCACAGCAGGTTGCCAACAACTGTACGCAGATAGGCATTACCGAGTTGCTGAATATGCAGTTGAAATTCTTTGAGGACATATCGGGCGTGAATGGCGCATTGCAGGGCAAGCCCGGGTATTCGGGAATGTCTGCAAGCCTCTATAATCAGCAGGCGCAGAACGCAACAACTTCGTTGCTTGACCTGCTCGATACATTCTCCTCGTTCATAAGAGATGGCGCGACAAAGGATGTCAAGAACATTCAGCAATACTACGATACTCCGAGAGTATTCAACATCGCAGGAAAGAACTCAGCTATCGTTGAGTATGACCCACGCAAAATTCGTGACGTTGAATTTGACCTCTCTATTGTCGAAAGCACATCAACACCTGCATACCGCGCAATCGTTAACGATATGTTGATGGAGTTGTGGAAAGCGCAGGCAATCTCCGTAGAGCAGTTGCTTGAACATGGCGACTTCCCATTCGCAGACGGACTGTTGCAAAGCATCAAGAGCCAACGCGAACAACTGGAGCAGGGTCAGATGCCCGAAGGAATTTCACCCGAACTGGCACAGCAGGCACAGCAAGGAGCGAATATGCAAGCCGCACAGCAGGCACAACGCATGCTTGCGGCATAACGAACCCAGTACCAATCAGAAAACGGCCTCGGAAACGGGGCCTTTTCTTTTTTTAGCCGGTCCATGCTGTTTGGGGATAATCCGAGGCATATCCATTTCATAGAAGCAGATGTGCATACCGATAGCGCGTGTCATAAGCAAGTCATCATGCTTGCCGATGATTGCCCCATACGCGCCGTTCTGCTTACGCTCATAGGTTATATATTCCATCAGACAACGGTTGTCCCGTTCAGTATAGAGATGCTCTCTTATGACTTTGATAAGAGTCGAAATAACCATGGGTTTTGTTGCCACGTTGGTATGAAAACCATATTTGCGTGGAATGCCCTGCCTGATTTCATCCTCTGACTGTCTACGTGCATATAGATTAGGGTAGATTGCAGAAATCTGATTGAGAATATACTGCGACTGGTCCCCGCCCTCTATCTGTCTCTCCTTGTCATGGGTCTCCAATGTGTTGGATTCAATGACAAGCAATGATTCGTTGTAGTACGCCGCGACCTGCGCTGCTTTCCATGCAAGACGGTCTATATCGCAATGCCCGTACCACTGTGCTACGACAGCCGGCGGCAATCCCTCCATCATGTTGATGCGGTCAAAGACCACGATAACACTCCAGTCGGCTTTATCTGAGCGACCGCCAACGTCAACCACCGTAATATAACGGTCAGTCACTTCGTATTCATCATCCTTTTCAGGCTTTGCCCATATCCATAGCTGTCCTTGCTTGTCTTCGGCAAAACGTAGATTCTCTATTGCCTCGTCGCCTTCATCTTTATTTCCATATACATCACCTATGAAGCGAGGAGGACGACATTCACGCTCAAACTCGTCAACAAGAAGCTTGTCAAATACCATTGAGCCTGAATGCACGAACGCTTCATTGTCATCGGATGGAAACTCAGAAGCCATAACACTATGGGAGTTCTTGCCAGCTCTCTCTTCAACATACCAATGGATGGCTTCAAGCGTAGCTCCTTTCTGCCAGAGCCAGTATAGATACCGACCACTCTCCTCACGTTGTGACATCACATTATTGTTCTCACGGTTTACCCACAACCAATAGGCAAACTCCCACTTCTCTTTTTCCGAAGCAAATGGAAGCCTGTACTTCTCAATCTGAAACCATGATATGAAAAGCGAATCAAACTGGGATTTGACGGTAGGATCGGCAGCCGCCTTATATTCAGTATGGAAGAAATTGCCTGTGCCGTTGGCTGTTGACTCCATGACAATCATCGTGAGTGGGCGCAGCAGTATGCCCGAACAGGCAGAACGAACAATATCCTCCGGAGATTTGCCCTCAGTCTTCTTCCAGATGCCCACCTCTGATAAGTGCACCAAAGAGTACGCTCCTCCACGGCATCCGTCAGGACGTTCGGCAGTACCGATCTTGATCTTACACGAACGCTGAGGCACACGCGAAGTAGACCCGGACTTGCCGACCCCCACCATCTTCGGCTCATCATCAGAGTAGGTCTCCCCTATCTGATGCAGAAATTCTACAGGATAGTCACGAATCATCGTATCAAACATATCCTTTATTTCATCGGAAGCAGCACCTTGATGTGCGATGATTAGCGAGTTCAGTCCCTTCTTATGGAAGAACTGCAACCATGCCATATAAAGCTGTGTGGTCGTAGAGCCGCCCCATTGACGGGCTTTCAGCAAAATCAGGCGGATTGGCTTGCCTGCACGGCGCTTTTCCTCAAACCGAGAGACAAGTATGCGCTGCGGAAACCAGAGACGAAACAGCACATCAGAGCCGGCATCCTTGTTGTGCACCTTTACAAGCGTTGCGCACCAAAATGGAAAGTCATGTTTATAACGCAGACGGATGAATGTACGTGAGACCTTTGTATAGTCTTCATCATTAGGCACTGTATTCAATTCATCAGACAGGAAACGCTCTATTGACCCCCATTTTATAAGTGAGGCCACGAGCGGAATTTTAAGCATGTCAACCGGCAGCCATTGCACGGGGATAGCGAAATCCGAAATCACTACACGGACACGTTCACCGACCGAACCCTCACCTGTAACCGGGTCAAATATCGGGAACATCACCTCATTGCGGCTGTCATTCTCTGCTATTATCTTGTCAACTTCGCACATTGCAGACTATCGGCTGGCAGCCTCAAGATATTTGTGGCAGTCTTTATATCTGTCAAACTGGGCTTCATACCATCCTCTTTTGATGCGGTGAATGATTTCATCTACTGTTCGTGGTGTGAGATAAAATTTCGGAGCAGGTTGTCTTACTATGTCCGATACGAGTTCATACACCGTTTTCTCCGAATCAATTTGTCTTGCTACCAAAAACCTTCGATATATCTCCTCGAACATCTCTCGCTTATTGGCTCTCATCCGTGGAAGCTGCTTGCCTGATAGCATAGCCGATACAACGATGGAAGCCCTTTCCTCCGATACCCAGAACCGAATAGATGGCGAATCGGCTACCATCTGGAATATTTCCGGCATAATTATAAACCTTGCCTTGGCAAGTTGAATGCGAAAGGTACGCATTATATCTTCGTTCCTCTCACGCGTGAAATCCATTATGCTCCCAAAATGCTTCATTACAAAGGTGTTATCGTGGTGATTGGCTCTAAGACAAAATTAATCCTAACGTCTCACAAAACTTAAAAGTCAGTTCTACTCTTGTGGTCTTATTTTTGTACGCATATAATTCACAACCATAAGATTTCCAGTATAATGGCTGAAAACAAAGAAGTTAAGAGCAGACGTGACACTCAGCTGGAACGTATGCGCAAGAAATATCCCGACAAGAAATTCGAGGACGATGAGGAAATTTTCGGCACAATTTCCGATGATTACGACCAATACGAGCAAGAATTGGAGGGGTTTAAGGGCAGAGAAAAGACCCTCTCCGACATGTTTGCCGCAGACCCTCGCAGTGCGCAGTTCCTCACCGATATGCACAACGGCACTGACCCGGTTCTCGGTCTTGTGCGCAACTTCGGCGTGGAAATCAAGGACGTGCTTGACGACCCCGAAATGCAGGACAAGATTGCCGAAGCCAACAAGGATTATGTCGAGCGCGTAGCCAACTCCAAGAAACTGGACGAAGAGTATGAGAAGAACATGGACACCACTCTTGAAAATCTTCGTCAGTTCCAGGCCGAGCGTGGCATGAGCGATGAGCAGATTGACAAGGTCGTTGACCTTCTACTCGCTATTGTCCGTGACGGCGTGATGGGCAAGTTCAGCACCGAAACTCTTGACATGGCCTGCAAGGCTCTCAACTACGATGCCGATGTAGCGGCCGCAGGTGAAGAGGGCGAGATTGCAGGACGCAACGCAAAGGTTGTGGAGAAACTGCGCAAGAGCAAGAAAGGTGACGGCACAGCCCCAATCGGCGGCAAGAACGGACAGGGCGCAGCACCGATACGCAAGGAGCAATCTATGTTTGACCTCGCCAACGAAGCCATGTAGCCATGGACGGAGTTGTGGTACATTGCCCCGATGAGGGTTACAAGGTCACGCCGACAAGAGGTTCGGCAGGAATCCGCAGTCATGTTGCAGGCGCGACCGCTTCCGTCAGCAATCTTGCCTCCGCGACCGGTGGAATAGGCAAAGGCAATTTCATTGAAACCGACAATAAATAATCTTTAATCTCAAAATTTTCCAACCATGGACGGAGAAACAGTAAATGTTGGTGGGACAAATCCCACCCCGACCCCCGGCTCAGCCGGAGTCAGTTCGCAGGTAAGCGGAGCAGCCGCTACTGTGGGCAATCTCGCAGGGGCAACTGGCGGCATTGACGGTGGCAACCTCGTGCAGCCCGACCTTGACGAAGAACTCTACAAGTTTAAGGGCGATGACACCCCTCTCATGCAGATTGCGCTGAAAGCAAAGCGTGTCAAGGTAACATCGCCCGAAGTTGACCACTACATGATTGACGAGCCTCGCACCTGCGTGACCACAACCGCCGCCGTTGCCAAAGGCACAAGCAATCAGTTCGTAGTTTCCCTTGACGGCGACGACCAGCAGATTCCGCGCCCCTACGGCACGTTGCTTGCCGTTGGTGTTGACGGATATACCGAGGACGGGGGCAAGGCAACGCCCGGCAAAGACCTCATGCTGTTTGTTGTCGGTCACGACCCCACAACTGGCAACCCCATCTGTCGCGCCGTGAACGGTCCCAAGTCAACCACCGATGCCGAGTATTGCACCACACCTGCAATTCCTGCCGGAACGAAACTCATTCTGCTCGGCAACGCGCTCTATGAAACGCAGAAGAAGGTTGACCCCGACCTGTTCGTTCCGCAGCCCACTCGCGTGTTCTTGCAGAAGCGTGGCATGAACCGCATCGTGTCGGACTACTTCGATGCCGTCAAGAAGCGTATCCCGTTCACCAAGGCAATCATCGCCGAGGCCGCACTCACCAAGTTCAAGTGCGACACTAACCGCTCCCTACTTGCCGGACGCAAGGGCAAGATTAAGGTGAACACGCCCGAAGTCGGCGTGCAGGACATCTACTTCTCCGAGGGCGTGCGCTATCAGGTGAAGAAAGAGATTCAGCACATCGGCAAGTGGACTTACGAAGAGTTCATCGCCCTTGCCAAGATGTTCTTCACCGGCGAGGACGTTCCGAGCAGTGGCCTGGCCCTCTGCGGCAAGAACTTCCTTGAGAACATCCAGTGCATCGACTTCTCGAAGCACCCGGAGGTCAAGATTGACGTCAAGACCAACAAGTTCGGATGGACCGTTACCGCCATTCACACCGTGTTCGGCGACATCGAGTTCAAGCGTGAGCCGACCTTTGACCGCCTCGGATGGAGCAACTCGGCATTCCTGCTTTCGCCCGACCGCCTTGTACGTTACGTTCTCGCCGCCGAACACTCATCGTCTGACCGCGTGGAGGGCGAAGAGGCAACACGCGAGAGCATTCTCACATGGGATGCAATCGCCCTCAAAGGCTCGTGCCACTTATGGATCAACGGCGAGGACACCACCGCCAACGACAACGTCAACGAGGACGCAGCCCACTATCTGTTCTATGAAGGCTCTACCGCACCCGAATCCCCGGTTGACGGCGGTATCTACTACCTGCTGAGCGACTGCCCCGGTATCGCAGTCACCGCTGTCAAGGGTACGCTTTGGCGAGCCAAGAACACTACCACTACCACTGGTGAGGGTGCGTCCGCAACCACCAAGACCACAACAACGTGGAGCGAGTATGAAGTTGGCGATGTAATCAGCGTCTAAGCCCATCAAGACTAAGTAATCAACACAGAGGCGGATTGGTAGCAATGCCGTCCGCCTCTTTTCAAATAATGCCACAACGATGAAAAAAAAGAGAATAACTTACGGCGTGTCGGGCATGATGGAATATCAGTGCATCATCCGCTTTGGTAAGAATACCCTCAAGGTAACATTCACTGGAGGCAGCATGAATGCCATCGGCGTGACCCCTGCCACATATACAACCAATAATTTCCTCATTCAGCAGGCAATAGAGAATAGCAACGAGTACAAGCGCGGACGCATCCGCATGGTCCGAACCATAGAACTTGCTGAAGAAATACACATCGAGCGCCCCAAGCCTGCTACTGCAATCGTAGAGCGAAGCAAACCTGCGCCCATGGCAGAAGCCGAGGACATTTCAGAAGAAGCCGAAAAGATTACCGAAGACAATGCCGAGGACGGTGCGACATCAGAGGTATTGCCCGAAGAGTCCGCGCCGACCGTACCGCTTACGCAGGTGGAGTTTTCGTGCAACGATGACGCAAAAGACTATCTTGAGCAGACATTTGGATTTGTGCGCTCCAAACTCCGCAACCGAGAGGACATTGTCAATGCAGGCAAGTCTCGTGGAGTGGAGATAAACTTCGTGTAATCGTTCTGGTGGCATGGTGTATAAAATCCGACATATTTTGCGTGATGTCCGCATCGCCATAGACCAGAATATGACGAGTGAGCGGCTCATAGAGACGGAGGATATGGAGACTCTGACTCTTGATGACATCATACGGTCCAAAATCACAGAAGCCGTGCGTCGCGTTGAGTGCGCAGCCCCTGCACATCTCCTTGAGGAGGGACACAATTTCGGCGACGCTGTATATTGGGAGGGGCTTGAAAGCGGCTGGGTACTTCTGCCTGACGATTTCATGCGCCTTATCGCTTTCCGCATGAGCGACTGGGAGCGCACGGTGTATGCGGCTCTCTCGGCTGATGACCCACAGTATGCAAAACAGTCATCGCGCTACAAGGGCATAAGGGGGAATGTGCAGAAACCCGTATGTGCCATAGTCAACCGCGCGGAGGGGAAAGCTCTGGAGTTCTATTCATGCAACAGCAGGGAGGCATATGTGTCACGCGCTACATATCTGCCATATCCCTGCATTGATGGGCATGACGGCATCGACATATGCGAGAGATGCTACACTGCGGTCATCTACACCATAGCTGCATTAGTATTAACCACCTACGGAGAGGACAACAAGGCATCTTCTTTGAACGACTTAGCAAAATCAATTCTTCAGCAATGAGCATGATACCGACAAAGCAGATAGACGGAGACGTTGCGGTAGGGCGCAATGTATCGGCCGGAGGCAATGCTGCCGTCAAGGGAAACCTGAAGGTCGGCCACAACGTCATCATAGACGGATGGCTGACGGCAAAGAATGTCACGACACAATGTAAGGGCGTGTTCCGCTCCATATCAGAAGTCAAAGCGGCTGCAACGGACCCCAAGCCGGGAGATTGGGCGATGATAATTGTCACGGACGAAGCCAATGAGGTGTCCTTGCAGTTTCTGCTATGGGACGATGCAGCCAAGGACTGGGAATACATGGGCGATATATCCAAGTCTACGCACACATTTGAGGTGGATATATACCCATATGTCAACTACCTGGAATCGGCCATTCTGTCCATGACAAAGCAACATGAGGATGACATTGCTTCACTCAGGGAGAGGATAGATAGTGTCATCGGCGATGGTGCTTCGGATGCGATAGATAATTTTGCCGAGGTGCTGAGATTTTTGGACGGACTCAACGATGACGAGACTCTGCAAGGGAAGCTCGCTGAAATCAATACGACGATAACAACTCTGACGGAAGATACGGAAATAATGGAGCAGCAGATTGCCTCCATCGCCATCTATCCGTTCAGCGGCCTAATCTACGATGCCACAGAAGCACTGTCACACCGGACGGACACGGTGTGGTATTCTGTCAAGGAGAGGCTGTTTTTCCACGTCGACACGAGCGGCACCACCATCAGCAAGCACAACGCCTACCATGTGGGCGACACCGAGATACGCGGCGACATGCTCTTCCGCTGCGGCGGCACCCTTTACACCAAGGGCGCGGACAAATGCCTTAAGAAATTCGTCTCAGAGGAGGAGCTTGCCGACATAATCAAAGAGACGACCGCCAAGCGGCCTGAAACCGTCGTGCTCTCAGAGAGCGAGTACGAGGTCAAGGCGGCCGCCGGCGAGCTGTCGGACGATGTAATCTATATGACATACGAGGATGATACTGGACAATGACAAGGAAATCACCGCCGTCATCGTAGGGCGGCGCATCGTCACGGCTGTCTACTTCGGCGCACGGCTCGTCTGGCAAGCACTGAGGGACTGCATAGCCGGAGGATGGTGGCAGCACGGCCACGGATGGAGCCGCGGCACAGGCTGGTGCCGTTCGCGCAGACAACAGCAACCATAAACCAAACACACGCAATATATGCCTACAAAAAAACTCACAGTGGTCACCAGACCGATAACATCGCTCTCTGAGCCGTGGCACGACGAGCAGCGCGGCGAGTGCCACGACCTGGGTGACATAGAGACTTTCCTCAAGAAGATGCTGACGGAGCTTTCCGCCAGGAAGGTTGGATGCTTCCACCCGACGACAAACGACGACAAGACGGTCACGCTCCGCGCGTTCGCCTCCGAATCCGACCGCGACGAGTGGCTTGCATCCCCCGGAGAGCACGCCTCGCTGGTGCTTTCGGAAGTCACGTTCTCCGCAGGAGGCGCGAGCGAAGACCGATACATACTGTCGGCTCGCGTCACATCTCCACTCAGGACCACGGTCGTCAAGGGAGGCAGCAACCCAATGACGTTCTCCTACCGCTCCCTGTGGGGAGGCAACGCCGACGACCACGACACCACTCCCGGCACAGCCACGGTCAGCGTCAACGGCACAGTGATAGAGCAGCTGCAGATGTCGCTCATGTCGGGACAGTCATACACCGTAGATGTGGGTCCGTACCTGACAGAGGAGACAAATACTGTGGAGCTGACGGTGAGGAATGCCCACGGATCATCACGCACTTTCACATCCACCGTCCGTACTGTGACGCTCGATGTCGGCTTTGACAACTTTGACCAGAGCATTCCGCGTGATGCCGCATGGACGCTGCGCATCAGAGCCACAGGCGCGGAAGCTCTGGTGCATGTGGCGGTGGACGGTGTGGAGACAGATACCGCTACAGTCACAAATTCCACACGCGAAATCACCATAGACCCATCAGGACTGCTGCTCCCCGGTGTGCATACGGTCAAGGTGTGGGGAGAGAATGCCGCATACGGACTGACATCAGAACCGGTGGAGGCATGCTTCATCAAGAAGGGTGCAGCTGCCATAGCTTTTGCGTCAGGTACGGCACGGAATGTCAAGCTATATGACACAGCCTCGATACCTTATTTCATGCTGCTGCCCGACAAGGCAGGGCAGACGGTGGATGTCACATTCACCCTCACAGCCTCTGACGGCACGGTGCTTGCAGCTCCGCGTCCTCAGAGAGTCGCGCTTGACAATGCCGGTGCTTCGGGCATAGTGGATGCACGTTTCACTGCCGATGATGCCAAGGCTCTTGCCGGGTCGCCTGTCACCCTGACTGTCAAGGCCGGTGCTGTCAGCGATACTGTCACCATAGATATACTGTCCTCAGGCACTCTGCTTGAGGCTGCCGACGAGTGCAAGGTAGAACTGCTTGCTGCCGGACGTTCAAACTCCGATGCTGACGCGCAGGAATGGGCAAGCAGCTACGGCGGAGAGGTGACATGCCATGTCACACGTTCACCTGGCTTCATCCTCGGCAACGGTGCCGGATTTGACGGCGAGGCTTACATCATCCCTGCCGGCGAGTACATCACACTGTCGGGATTCCAGCCGTTTGGCGAGGATTTCTCAGCCAACGGCACCCGACAGGGACGCACAATAGAGATTGAGTATGAGCTGCGCGACTGCACCGACTCGTCGGCAGTCGCCGTCAGCTGCGAGGACAACGGCACCGGATTCACCGTCGGAGCTTCAGAGGTCGCCCTGATGTGCGGCCAGAAGATAGTGACGCCGGTGACCCCGGGGCGCAGGGTGCGCACAGGGTTTGTCATCGAGGGTGCCACGCGCCACTGCGTCAACAGACTCGTTGACGGCACGGTGACTGAGCTTGATGCAAATGTGGCGTTGCTGTATATCAACGGCGTGGGTTCGCGTGTGATGGACTATGCAAACGCTTCGTGGAAGCAGCCGACACCCAAAGAGATACGTATCGGATGTCCGGATGCTGCTGTGGCTCTGTATGCGGTGCGCATCTATGACAAGGCTCTGACCGATAGACAGATGCTTGGGAACTTCGCATTTGACACTCCTGGTGCTGAGGCAAAACAGGAGATTGCCCGGCGAAATGATATACTCGACTCCAACGGCAACGTGGAGTTTGCCAAGGTGCGCACCGCTCTTCCGTCAACGCCTTACAAGATATGGGATATGGAACGTATGCCCACAAGCAAGAAAGACAAGGTCAACACCACGACCGAGTTTGTCAACCCTGCATGGGACGGCGACACGGAGGGAGCACCGCTGGCATGCGCCTCGTTCGTCTGCAAGAACCACCCGATGGTGCTTGACGGCACATCGTCGCTCGGATACCCGGATCCGTACAAGAACTTCGGGAGCGACTATGCCGGCGGACAGTGGACCGTGGAGGTAGGCGGCCAGACGATCACCATACATTCCTATTCAATCACACCCGGCATTGATGACGGAGAGACAGAGCTTGTCGACAAAGTAAACTTCGCATCGTCAGAGGGTCTCTTCAACATCATCACCGCCCACCTGTACCAAAAGCTGCTGCTCGGCGTGTCTGACCTGTACCCCGGTGTGCTCTCTCCGGCACAGGCACAGCAGAAAGCCGACGGGGGTGTGTCCGCTGTCACATTCCGCCAGTCGCTGTCAGGATTCCCGATGACCGGCTGGCTGCGTCAGGCTGACGGAGCACCGCGCTTCCTGTCAATATACAACTTCATCAACAACAAGTACCAGGGCGGCTCCCTCGGTGTAAGACCCGGCGAGGAGATATGGGAGGTTGACGATAATGTGACATTCTTTGACGAACTGCTCCAGCCTGGCGTATGGGAGGACGGGGCATGGAAATGCCGCGCCACCACACTGTATTACGCACGTGTCCCCAAGAAAGGGCAGTCAGGAGCTGACTACGGCACAGCTAAGGATGCTTCGGGCGTGGATCAGGCAAACGCCGAGAACAGCAAGCTGAGACGCTTCCACAACTGGATGTATTCATGCAATCCCAATATCGCCGAACGTTACAGGCTTGCTCACGGCGTGTATGAACCGCTGGCTGCCACCGTGACATACGGATCTGTGACGTATGACCGCGACACTCCCGACTACCGTCTTGCGAAATTCAATGCCGAACATGCCGATTACCTTGACAAGCCGTCGGCAATGCTGTATTTCCTGACGTTCACTCATATCCTCGGCATTGACTCGATGGCGAAGAACATGTCCATCCGCTTCATAGAGCGTGACGGCAAGACCGTCGCCCAGTTCGTGCAGCGAGATTCCGACACCGGTTTCGGCTACAACAACCGTGGTCAGTTCGGCTTCCGTCCGTGGCTTGAGTGGAATGACGGCTACAACCCCACGACAGGAGCTGTGGCACCGCTCAGAGAGGTGCGTGACGGAGCTACCGGCGCGTACTCGCTTGACGCTTCATGCGGCGAGCCTGTATTCAACGGACGTCTCAGCGGCCTGTGGGACTGTGTCAGCAGGGCCTGGGCTGCCGACCTTCAGGACCTGTATTCTGCGATGCGGTCAGCAGGTCTTACCGCATCAGGTCTGATGGCTCTGTATGACGGTTTCCGCGACCAGTGGTGCGAAGCCCTGTACAATGTGGATGCGATGGGGTATGTCAACACCGGATGTTTTGACATGGCACACGGCGACAAACGCGAGTCGTTCCGTCAGTTCGTCACCATGCGTCAGGCATACATGGATTCCAAGTATGCCCCGGCTGCCACGAAATCGCTTGTGCTCCGCGTTTGGGGCAATGCCACAGGTCTTGTACTGCGGTATGCACAGCCTCTCTACGGTGCTGTCAAATGGGGAGCGGGAGCCGTGGTGTCGGAGCGCCAGGTCAAAGCCGGCGAGCCTGTCTACTTCCCGGCTCCGGCAGGCTCGATGAATGAAACGACGGTAACCATCTATGGAGCGGAGCTGCTGACCTCTGTAGGCTCTTACACTGTGGATGCTGACGGCACTATCACCGAGGCAGGGCTGGAAGGACTGTCAGACGGTAATGTCGTGGTGGCCACAGGTCTTGAAAACTGCACTCTGCTCAAAGAGCTTGTGCTTGACTACTCGGAGCGTCCGGCAAACAGCCAGACGATGCCGTTGCAGGGGCTCTCAGCATCCAACGCTCTGGAGACGCTTGTGGTATGCAACTGCCCCGGTGTGTCGGGTACTGTGCAGACCGGGTCAACGCGCCTCCGCGAGGTGGATCTGCGTGACTGTCCCAACGTCACGGCGGTGTCGCTGAAGCCGTCCTCCACGCTTGCATCGTTGCAGCTCGGCAGCGGTATCACACAGCTTGTGCTGGACGGCATGCCCTCACTTGCGGAGCTGACACTGCAGGGCTACAAGAACATCACGCGCATGTCTGTCACAGGCTGTCCGAAACTCAAGGACAGGATGAAGAAACTGACGGAAGCCGTACTGACGGCACAGGCCTCAGACCGACGGCTGGCATATCTCGCCCTTGACCCTGTGGCATGGACCGGCGCATCCCTGGAGCTCGTGGAGGGCATAGCCACGGTGGCAGAGTGCCACCTGACAGGCAGCATAGCACTCGCAACGAATGTCAAGCCGTCGTTTGCCGCCCGTTGCGGATGGATAGACCTTTTCGGCGACACCGACAGCGCGGACGCTCCTCTGAGAATCATCGTCGACCCCTCGCAGAGCCACGCGCTGTCATCCGTGACGATACAGGGCGAGGCATACGTGCCGGCGACCGGGCTTGTGACATTCAAGGCGATACCGAACAATGCCAACGCCAACGCATTCCGCAAGGTGGAATGGGAGGTGGAGGCATCTCCGGCAAATGCCGCATCGCTGGATGCGTCCACCAAGGCCGAGACAGCCGTGGTAAAGGTGACGCGCACAGGCAGCGAGGAGGATGCCACGCCTCCGAAGTTCACGATCAAGCTGGCCATAACGCGAAACGACGGAACGACAGTGGAAGCACGGCGCGAGATATTCTGCTACCGTCCGAAATTGAAGCCCGGCTATTTCATCTACGCCGACGGCTCGTGGGGTCCAGACTACGACCTCGGCATCCCGGAAAAGACTGCGGTCGCATACTGTTTCTTCGTCAACCCCCAGGACTACTCCGACTGCCGGGTGATTGCGCTGGCATCTGTGGGAACACAATATTGGGGACCGCAAGATGATAGTGCCGACGGGAGGACTTTTGATGAAGACTTCCCCGGCTTGGTCGCGCCAACTACGAAGATAGACTCCGGTTGGTCTTGCAAAGATAATGGCTCATACGAATTGCCCGGAGGAATATATGTTGACAAAGATAATGCGGGAAACGGGTATTATGCAGCTTTCCCGTCAACCCATATAGCAGGATATGGATTGCCGATGTATTCCCAGAATTTCTTAAATATGGGAAAATCCGTTGTGCCCACGGAATGGGCTGACCAACTGGACGGTGAAGATGTCAAGGCTATATGTGGTCAGAGCGTTCCGGCAGGCATGAAGGAAACCCTGTGTATCATCCGTCACCGTAATGCGGTATTGGACGACAGCCATGTCGCCATGGAGCATCCGACGGCGATAGCCGGTACAAGGACGGAATACCAGCATCTAAATGCCCTTATAGGGGCTTGCCCTGATAGCGTGTCAAAGGCTATGTATTATCCTGCGGCATCAATGTGTCACGCGTATGCTCCTGTTGTCAGCGGTGTCAATGTAACATCGCAATTAGGTGTACACAAATGGTATCTTCCAACAGCTGCCGAAATGGCAAGAGTGTTCTGGGCTGTGCATTTCGGGGCAAATTACCCGGCATCAGAGGGTGGACCGGGCTTCGCTCTTGACAACTTTGTCGGAAATGCAGCCGCCCTGTTTGAAAGAGCCGAGACATGCATCAGATCTCACAGAGGTTTTGCAGCTGTCGACCGGGCTATGTACGGAGTTGGCGGCGATGGCTATATGGTAGGAGGAGCTTATAATTATTTCATGGAGCGTCCAATGCCTGTCTGGCCGGTGGCTGCTTTTGACCCGACACTGGAGGAGTGACAGCAAACACGATTAATCATCACAAATCTTTGATACAATGGAAAAGTCGATAACGAAAGAGAGGGGGGTGGAACTCCCCCCGGAGGTGGAGGTCAGCTACCATTTCGGACTGCCTCAGTACACGGTCAACGTGTTGGTGGAGGAGTGCGCCCCGGGAGCGGAAGGTCAGCCACAGGAGTACGGATGGACGTGCATCTGCCTGTCGCCGGGACCGCTTACTTATGACGCGCTGGTGGCGGCTCTCATCCGCACTCGCTATTCTGATGACAGGATGGCATCGGTCATCAACAACCGCATGGCTGCGCCTGATGACGCGGACATCGCCGCCGAGTGGGAACAGATGCAGGCGTGGCGCAGGGAGGCGAAAGCCCTCGCAAAACAGATACTCACCAATCACAGTAACAACGGCAATGAATGAAACCAACAATCTTTTTTCAGCCATGATGGCAGCCGTCGGGATGGTACTTGCCGACTTCTACGGCCATCTTGCGCCGTGGCTGCTGCTTGGGATGGTACTCGTGTTTGTAGATCTGCGTTTCGGACTGCTCGCAGCCAAGGCCCGTAAGGAGGACATACGACCGTCCAGGGCGTGGCGCAGGACACTCAACAAGATGGTTGACTATCTCTGCTGGGTCACGCTGGCAGAGGTATGCAGCCGGACTTTCGGGCTTGCGCTCGGTGCTCCTATAGTGAGCATCGCGATGCTCTTTATCATATACGGCATAGAGCTGAACTCGTGCGTGAACAACTACCTTGAGTACAAGGGCATCAAGAAAAAGTGGAACTTCTTCAAGCTCGTCGGCAAGGAGGATCTGCTTGAGGAGGAAAAGGAATCATCAACTTTAAAAACAGACAAATAACAATGAGACAGATCAACAACATCGTGTTGCACTGCACCGCCGGTCCGCAGACGCAGACCGCCGCACAGGTCGTCAGCTACCACCGCCACGTACTGGGGTGGAAAGCTCCGGGGTATCACTACATCGTCGAGCCGGACGGCCATGTCACATGCGCACTGCCTGAGTCGCAGGTGGCCAACGGCGCGAAAGGCCATAACTCCGACAGCATCCATATCTCGTATATCGGCGGTGTGGATGCCAAAGGCAAGGGCATAGACAACCGCACACAGGCTCAGAAAGAGGCATTGGTGCGCATTCTCAGGGAGCTGCGCACACGCTACCCCCGTGCCCGCATCCTCGGACACCGCGACATCGCCTCCAAAGACACCAACGGCAACGGCATCATAGACCCGTGGGAGCGCGTCAAGGAGTGCCCCTGCTTCGATGCTATACCCGAATACCGAAACATCTGACATTATCAACCACCGCCGTAAGGCAAAGCGAACATTGACATTCTGGAAACCGCCTTTACTGTCAGGCATTCTGCATTGTTGACGGTAAGCAACTATATTTCAGTGCTTTTTATCAAATATGCAAATTTTTAACTGTTCATATCAGATTAAAGAGTACAAAAATATGTACCTTTGTCCAAAGAAACTAAACACATATCCGACGCACAACATCTCCTCTTGCTTAGCTCACATGAATCTCTCAAGTCTGGAATATTCGCATCTTATAGCTTGGATTGCTTACTTCAAGCAAGGGGTGGTTCTGAATTCTACCCAGATGCAGAAACTCATGTTCATATGCTACGGAAGATGTTTAGCCGAGGCTCATACCCTCATTTTTGAGGATGACACCCCGAAAGCATGGCCGTTTGGCCCAGTATTTCCACGCAGTTACAAGCATTATGCCGAGGGTGCCCCCACCGACCTCTCACAAGAAGAGAAGAAAGCATTTGCCGACAACCCCGATACGCTTAAGATTATTGCTGAAACCGTAGGGAACTACTGTCACCTGTCAGCCACAAGACTTAGTGAATGGTCGCACCGCCCCGGAAGCCCCTGGCATCAGACTGTCTTTAATGGAAGTCCAGCCTGGAATCGTGTTATAGATCGTGGAATAATAGAGCGTTTCTTTAACGATAATTGGCAGACAGGATTATGAGCACACAGGATTTTGATGGGATTGTTTCATCTGCGCAACCAACCCGTTCTGAACGTGGGGAGATTTCATGGAAACGTTATGGGGTCTATAAAGCCACTATAATCGTACGAGATTTCTGTTTCGGAATGCCTAAAACTAAGAAACGTAACAACCGTTTCCAGGCAACAGCAGAAACTCTGATTTCAACCCTCCCCGATGATGCCAATCCTTTTCTCGTAGAGACAAGCGAGAGGCTCCTGGATCTTCATAGAACAATAGAAAATACCGAAGCGCGAAGAAGATTGGAGAAATGGGCTAGAAATACCATTATACTCTATCTCATCTGTGTCTTTCTGCTTGTGATTGCAAACGGAGTATCCCGCATAATTTGGTCTGATATTTTCAAGGAGTCCGGATTCATATCGGATTTTGTGATGAATGTAATCCTGTCAACTACCACCATCAATATAATAGGACTCGGAGTTTTAGTCTTAAAAGGACATTTCCCACAGAAAGAGAGCAAGGATAAGAAGAAAAACGAATCATCACCTACATCTTCCCAATCCTGACAATGTGAAAATCAGTGAAAATTTACCATACAGCGGCGGTTTCCAACAATGGCAATTGCCGCTTTGTCTTACGGTCTCAACCGCAAGACAATGAAAAAACCTCATAAAGACAGATTCGACATCGAGAAAGAGCAGCGGACGCAGAACCGCGTTATGGGCGGCTGCGCCCTGACCATCATAGCCCTGCTCGTGCTTATGATCATCCTCGGCAGCTGCAAGTCCAACGAGCACACCTGGCGCACCGAGACCGACAGCATCACAGCCGACACGGACTCCCTGCAAGCGCGCAGCTCGCGCACCGACAGCGCGGTCATAGACTGGCTCACATTCGCCATACAGCATCTGCGGATGCAGCTCTGCGCCGACAGCGTCACCCTCCCATCGGGCGCGGTCATACACGCTCCTCGTCTGATGGCGGAGGCCGACAGCCTGACCGCCGGCAAAGGCACAGTTGCCGCACTCCACCGCGAGACCGCCGACTCCGCCGCATCACGCGCCTCCATCCAGTCCGCCCGGCGCGAAGCCTCCGACCGCACCCGCGACACCACCGCCGTCTACGACCCTCCCGACACGGACAGGATCCTGACAGCCGCACTGCTGATCATCCTTGCCTCTCTTGCCGCCGTCATCCTGACAAGGAAGCTGCGACAACGCCGCAAATGACATCAGCCAGCATCGGAGTATGCAAGGCAACGCATACTCCGACGACTTCATTATTTCCACCTCCCTCGCCACCTCATCTTACACGCATTCATAAACATTTTGGCAATAGTCCCAGCCATATTTGCAAAGACGATTTATAATTACGAAATTTGAACATCGGAGCAGCTTAAAAACATACATTCTGACATATTTGTGGCGATTTTGTGGCGCATAAGCACACAGCCAATACATAACAGCATATAAATCAACCATATACATTAATATTTACACATATTGCGTCGGCAAATAGACAACTATCAGATAATCAAAACATTAAGCACTAAATAGAGCAAAATCAGCTACTTCCTGTTACTGCAAGTACACGCGGTCACTCTCGTTTCTAAGCGATTGTGACCGTTTTTATTATCAATTTCGTACCGCCAGCGTACCACGAGCCGCTTTTCGAATTAGCACCAAGAGAGGTCGTAGACGACCTTGCACGTCAGTGCACGTCAATGCACGCCAGTGCATACTTTAGGAGAAATTATCACGGACAAAAACCGATATAATATGAGCAGTAACATTCAAATCACGAAAAAGTGCCAGTGGTGTGGGAAGGAGTTTATAGCCCGAACCACCACGACTGCCTATTGCAGTCATCGATGCTCGAGTCTTGCCTACAAGGAACGAGCTCGTCAAAAGCGAGTCGAAAACGCCAAGACTGAGTATGCCAAAATCAAATCTGGAGAAGCAGACCTAAATGGTCTCGAATTTCTAACCCCTCGCCAAGCAGGGACTCTTTTGGGCATCGGGTGGAGAACGGTCTACAACTACATCAACCAGGGAGTCATCAAAGTATGGCAACTGAAGCGAAAGACACTCATCCGTCGCTCAGACCTCGAAGCCCTCTTTGGAGAAGGCAGAAGAACCACTCAAGTAAAATCTCCCGACCCCACTATCACCGAATGGTACACTACCAAGGAAGTAATGGAGAAGTTCAAAGTCGGCAACGCCTGGGTATTCAAGGTTGGGAAGGAGCAGAATATTCCCAAAGTGCTGAAGTTCGCTAAGACCTATTGGAGCAAAAAGCATTTCGATGCTTATTTCGCAAAGAAGGCGGCGAGTCCGGAAATCACAACGTGGTACACAGCTGAAGAAATCAAAGAAAAGTTCTCGATGACGGATTCCGCCGTATGGAACTTCGCCTCCAAGAATGCCATCCCCAAGAAGAAGGAAGGGGGTAAAACCTACTATTCCAAACGACATGTCGACCAGGCTAAGGGTCTGCCGGTCGAGGACGAGCGCGAGTACTACACCTATAAGGAGGCGATGGCAAAATACGGCTTGACTCACGACCAAGTCTGCCACTATCTCAAGACCTATAAGATCTACAAAATCAAAGTCGGCAAGATTACAAAATTCGACCGTCAGCAGTTCGATGACCTGATGGCACCGCCAATGGTGTAGGTTATCGCTGGTTAGGTTATGGTTATTCAAAAGATAACCAACTAACTACGCAATGATGCCGTACCTTTACATCCACATTAAATATCACGAAATATGTCACACAAGACCTGTACAACCGTGACGCTTCTGAAGCGTCCCATCAAAAACGGGCGTTTATCGCTCTATCTGGACTATTATCCCGAAGTCCGCAATCCCGAGACCATGAAACTGACTCGTCGGGAATATCTTGGCATATACATCTATGCCCGACCCAAGACAAAAGCCGAGAAAGAGTTCAATGAGGAGATGATGCAGAAGGCTGAAGCCATCCGCAATCTCCGCTTCAACTCGTTGCTCAATGAGCAGTTCGGCTTCTTTGACCATGATAAGTTGCAAGGCGATTTCCTCGGCTGGTTCGAGAAGATTGCGAGCAAGAAGCGCGACAAAGTAATGTCGGCTTATCTCCATTTCAACAACTTCGTTCATGGCAAATGCCGTTTCATCGACGTCAATCAGACCCTGTGCGAGAAGTTCGCCACATACCTCTTGGAGGAAGCCAAGGGACTGAAACATGGGAAAGTACGGCTCAGCCGCAACAGCGCCTCGGCTTTCTACTGCGCATTCCGAACTGTGCTGAAGAAGGCCAACAAAGCAAAGCTGCTCAGGGAAAATGTCAACGACTATCTGGAATCCATCCCGACTGAAGATGTCGAGAAGGAATTTCTGACACTTGACGAGGTGAAGAAACTGGCGTCAACGCCATGCTAGTTCGACATCTTACGCCGAGCTTCCCTATTCTCCTGCCTGACCGGCCTGCGAATCAGCGACATCGAGAATCTCAAGTGGGAAAACATCTGCGAAGCCTCCGAGGGTGGACTCTGTATGCATATCCGCACGCAGAAGACCAAAACCGTGGCCGTGTTACCCATCAGCGATGAAGCCGTGGAGCTCTGCGGCGAGCGCGCTGAAGGTAAAGTCTTCAAGGGCTTTCGCCGTAGCATGGCCAACAAACCACTGAAAGACTGGCTGAAAGCCGCCGGAATAACGAAACCATTCTCATTCCATGGCTTCCGCCACACCTATGCTACCCTTCAAATCAGTGCTGGCACCGACATCTACACCGTCAGCAAAATGCTCACCCACCGCAGCGTCCAGACAACCCAGATCTACGCCGCCCTCGTCAGCGAAAAGAAACGAGAGACTGTCGGTCGTATCTCTCTGAAATAACCCTCAGTTCATTCCAAAATGGAAACAACTCCAACTGTTTCCATTTTGGACATGCTTGAGTATTATGCTAAAATTGCATTTTAGTTGGTTCCATTTTGGAACACACTGAATACAGTTGTCGCAAATTTTGCGATAACTATTGATGGTATTTCTTGCCGTTATCGGCAAATTTCGCTAATTTTGCAGCATAATAATGAATAAAACTTGCCGATAGATGGAATACGTATCTGTAAAGGAATGGGCTGAAAGGCATGGCGTGTCGGAACGCACTGCCCGTAATTACTGCGCGCTCGGTAAAATCGAGGGCGCTTATCTTGTCGGCAAGACATGGAATATCCCTGTCGACGCTGAGTTGCCGGGGCGCCGAAAGAAGCAACGTCAATCCCCGCTTTTGGCAGCTCTTACTGAGCAGAAAGAAGCGAAAGTAAAAGGCGGCATCTATCATCGTGTCCAGATTGATCTGACATACAATTCCAATCATATAGAAGGTAGCAGGTTGACCCATGACCAGACCCGTTATATCTTTGAAACCAACACCATCGGCATCACTGATTCAGCCGTCAATGTCGATGACATCATTGAGACCACAAACCATTTCCGCGCAATCGACTACATTATTGACAACAATGACAGCAAACTCACAGAGCAATATATCAAGCATTTACATTTTCTGCTGAAATCCGGCACTTCCGACGAACGCAAGGAATGGTTCAAAGTCGGCGAATATAAGATGCTGCCGAATGAAGTAGGTGGAATTGATACCGTAGAACCGGAGAATGTCCACAAGGAGCTGTCAGCACTTTTAAAAGAATACAACAAGAAGAAAGCACCGACAATCGAGGACATCATCGACTTCCATCAGCGATTCGAGGCAATCCACCCGTTTCAGGACGGCAACGGTCGCGTTGGTCGCCTGATAATGTTCCGCGAATGCCTGCGAAACAACATCGTCCCCTTCATCATCACAGACGATTTGAAGATGTACTATTACCGCGGTCTCCACGAGTGGCCCGGCATCAAAGGCTACCTTCTCGACACCTGTCTCACCGCCCAAGACAACTTCAAACTCCTTCTCGATAAGTTCCGCATCAAATACTGAGACTTGGATATAATCACACCATCCACAAAATAGCGCTGGCTTCGGTCAGCGTTTTTTGTGCAGTGTAAACAAGCGTTAACGAGGCTTAACAGGGCGAATGAGTCTGTTTGAGTGCACATGAATCTGTTTGCGTGCGACAATGTTCGTGAATGTTCGTGAATGTATTCTCAAGAAACGTAACTAATTAAATATCTGTAATATAGCATTGAAATACCCTCTTGTTTTGTTATACTATAAAGTCAACAAAACTTCAAATTTCAATGATTATGGCAACAGACATTCATATCATACTAAGATCCTTCCAAGTTGGGAGAAGTTGGGAGAATGTTGGATTTGATAGGAGTAATTGGGAGAATGTGGGAGCCCATCAGTTTATCAACGATTTCCTGCGTTACTCTGATACGAATCAAAAATTTACAACTATGACAATCGCAAATCGGATTACATCGCCCGGAGTAGAAGCCCGTTTCCGTCAGAGCGGCTTATGTTACTTTATGTCCAGCTCATGGGGAATGTTGTCACTCTTTGTCCAGCCCACGGGGAATGTGGTTACAGGCCCTTGTAAAAGTCTTGAATACAGCGTTAAACATTGTAGGGATTCGTATCAGAGCGTTCATTGTTGTTCAATGTCGTTCAAATTTCACGAAAGATGCGGGTTCCATTCGTTAACAAGAAAACAAAACTTCAATGATATGAAAAGACCGACTATATATACCATTCTTGCCGCAACGAGTGACAGAAATGAGTGACGATATTCCGATATCCTTAATATTCTGTAAAGCTGCAACTTAGTTTTTGTATAGTACATACCCACTACTGTAACTTTGCAATCAGAAACAAACAAAAACGAATTATCATATGAACATATTCAAGATTATCTCCTTAGCGGTTTACGCTATTTTAACCGTTCTCGTCGGAGTGGTGACCCACATTTATGTCGTTACTGAACTCCATTCCGACACTTTCGTTGGCATCTGCGCCTTCATGGTTTCATCTGTATTCATGGTGATGATTTACTTTACCCTCCGATGGATGGTTGTGGATGCTTATCCCAAGATTCGTCAGGCGCGGAAGAATCCGGAAGTGATTTCGCCACCTCCGGAGAACAACAGCGAGGCTCTTGAAAGGGTGCTCAGTTACACTCAAAATGAGATGAGCAAATATGCCCGAGCCGAGGATATGCCGACGATTCTAAAAATCGCCGAGGATTTCGCTAATAAGAAGAGGATGCCAACTGCTCTTGAAGTTGATAGGGAAACCTCGCAGTTGACCCCAATGGATGTTCTTCATTTCGGAAGGAACCTGAAGGCATTAGCCGACAATAACTGGAGCGGTCCACAGGTGTCAAGCTTTCTCAAACGAGCCTTCCCTAAGATTCTCGCCAACTGGGCTGAGGGGACAATCAACTCAAAACTGACCTATGACGGTGGAACATTCAGAGTCACACTTCTAAGCGAACGAAAATAACCGATTCAAATGCCAGTCTCTTTTCCGGGGCTGGCATTTATTATATCCACGTTTTTGTGGCTGATGTTAGATGAGGTTATGGTTATTCGCTGGTTATGTGGCGGTTATCCAATTTATAACCCACAAAAAATCTCAAATTTCAGGAACTTCGTGCCATCAAAATTTTTAATCGAATCTTTATGGAACAACAACTGACATTTGAGGCGATGCCGCAAGCAATTGCGGATCTCACCGCCGAGGTCAAGCAACTCAAGGAGATGCTTGGCCAAATCCTGGAGAAAGACCGACCTGTCGACATCGAGGACATGATTGACATCGACGAGGCTTGCGCGATTCTAAATCTGAAGAAATCCACCATCTACGCCAAGGTGCAGAATGGTGAAATCCCTCACTATCGCCCCGGAAAGAAACTGCTCTTCAAGCGTGGCGAACTCATCGAATGGATGGAGACTGGTCGGCGCAAGACCACCGAACATACCAAGGAAGACCTGATTGCGAAAATGCAGGAAGGCCAGCGTCGCAAACCGCGTAATAACTGGGGTGCTATATGAACGAGGAGATTTTCAACGCTCTGCAGGCTGAGATGGCTGAGCCCACCAAGCTGGAAGTTATCACCAAGGAGTGTCAGCTCAACATCTTCGAGAATGTGCCGCCTCCACCGGTGGCCATTCTCATCGGTGAGTCGCCGTCGTGCACTTTCGGCAACTTCAGCGCGGCTGTCGGTTCGGCCAAGAGCAAGAAGACTTTCAACGGGTCGGCTATCGTTGCTGCGGCCCTAAGCTGTCGTAAGATTCTGGAATATCATGGCCGATTGCCTGTGGATCAGAGTAATGTGCTCTACTTCGACACGGAGCAGAGCAAGTATCATGCGCTGAAAGTATTTAAGCGTATTGCCCGGCTGTCGGGAATGTCGGATGCCGAGGTCGGCAGACGGGTAACCTTCTGCGCCCTTCGTAAGTATTCTGTTGACGACAGAATGGCTATCATTGAGAAACTTATCTATGATACCGCTTATGTCGGACTGGTCGTCATCGACGGTGTTAGAGATTTGCTCTTCGATATCAATTCTCCCAAGGAGGCAACAGATGTTGTCAATAAGCTGATGAAATGGACCGAGGAGCGCAATTTCCATCTGCATACCATCATCCACCAGAACAAGAACGACAACAACGCCCGTGGCCACATCGGCACTGAAATCATCAACAAAGCGGAGACGATACTCAAAATCGAGAAAGTCAAGAATCAGGATTACAGCACCGTAGAAGCAGGAGCTACCCGTGACATTCCCTTTGAAACTTTTGTCTTCCGAATCAATGACCAGGGATTACCGGAGATAGTTGAGGATTTTGAGCAAGCTTCTTCATCCGATTCAAAATGGGAACCGTTCTCTGACATCCCCTCGGATACTCATCGCCGTGTACTCTTCAAAATATTCGAGGACGGCAACAAGCAGCTGAAACGTGGGGAGTTGTCGGAAGGGTTGAAATTGGAGTTTTTTGCCGAAGGATTTCGCAACATGTCCCAGCATCGAATCAGAAAACTGATTGATTTCTACACCAACAAACGGATGATAGAGCAAGTCCAAACCGGCCTTGTCAAAGGCAATCCGTTCCGCCTCATTCCCGACTATAAAGACTAACCGAAAGTTAGTTGAGTGGGTGCGTACATATATATACTCCCGCTCAACCAACCAACTTTTTCAGCAGCGATTTTATGCATCAAAGTAATCTTCATCTCGAAAACTCCAAGCCCAAACGCAAGGGAATTTGCCCTTGGTGTGGCCAGCGGAAGTTGACATATTATGTAGATGACACTGGCGAATATACCCAGCGATTTCACGACGCCAACGTCGGCCGATGTGACCGTGAGAACAATTGCGAATATCATTATACCCCGGCCGAATTCTTCAAAAATCATCCTGCCGATTTGACGAGAAGATGTACCCCGATTCGTAAAGTCGCGCCGCCAAAACAGCCGCCGTCCTACATATCCTCCGACATCATGACGGCGACATTATCCGGCTACGAGCATGACAATCTCTTCCGATTCCTTGCCAGACAATTCGGTCAGGATGAAGCCCAGCGACTCTACACATTATATAATGTAGGCCATTCAGACCAGTGGCCGGGAGCGACTGTGTTCTGGCAAATCGATTCGGCTGGCCGAGTTCGTGCGGGCAAGGTCATGCACTACAACGAGGACGGTCACAGAATCAAAGATCCGCAACGCGCTCATGTGTCATGGGTACATTCGTTGCTGAAGTTACCCGACTTCCACCTCTGTCAATGTTTCTTCGGTGAGCATCTATTACTGACAAATCCGAAGGCAAAAGTAGTCATCGTTGAGAGCGAGAAAACCGCTATCATCTGCGCTCATTTCTTCCCTTCATTTGTCTGGATCGCCACCGGCGGCAAAGCTGGATGCTTCAACGTCGAGGCTTCGCAAGTGCTTCGTGGCCGGGATGTGATGCTAATGCCCGACCTCGGTGCCGAGGATGAATGGAACAAGAAAGCCGAGATGCTCCGGCCCATTTGCAAGTCGGTCAAGGTGCTGACGACGCTGACCGACCGAGCTACAGATGAACAACGGGCCCGGGGGCTCGACATCGCCGACTTCCTATTGGAGCAAACCCGCGACGGTCCCGCTTGCGGGTAATTGCTTAGCCAGCTTCGTCGCACTCCGTGAATCCCATAGGGATGAATGGAGGGATTAGCGAGGTTATGTTTTCAGCAGCTGAAAACCCCGCCAAACCACATCCAAGGATGCGAGCTGTTGGCGGATAACGGAAAGCCAAGGCTTCCCTATTTCACTCATTTCAAAATCAATAGATATGTCAAAGAATAAAGGTGGCCGACCCACAAAAGAAGAGTCGGAACGGCTCAAATACCGGGCGATGGTCCGCTTCACCAATGCGGAACTAAGCTTCGTCAAGGCACAAGCTGACCGTGCCGGATTGCCGTTGGCGACCTATCTCAATCAGGCCGCGATGGAGCAAACCGTGGCTGAAAGAATCTCGCCAGAGATGATGGTACAGCTTCGCCAGCTCTTCGGAATTGCCAACAATCTCAACCAGGCCATGCATCTGGCCAACAGTTACAACCTTCAGGGACTCGCCACGCAGGTGCGTCGCAAGCTCGACGATGTCCTAAATTTAATCAACAAAATCCGAATGTCATGATAGTAAATTTCACCAGCGGCTCCGATTTCATCGGGGTCGTCAACTACGCAAATCGAGATGACCGCGACACTGCGGCCCGCATCCTCGGGTCGCAGGGAGTGTGCACCGTCACCAATCAAGCGGTGGCCGATTCATTCAATCTTCAGGGCGCGATGCGACCCGATGCACCGAATCCGGTGCGACATTTTTCAATCTCGTTTCACCCCGACGATGCGCCGAAGTTTCCGAATAACGAGGAGGGCGACGAGCTCATGCTCCGCGTCGCCAAGGATTGGATGGAGGCCATGGGCTATGCGAATACGCAATGGCTGCTTGTTCGCCACAACGACCATGCCCACCCCCACGCGCATCTAATTGTCAACCTCGTCGACAACGACGGCAAGCTGCTCAACACACAGAATGACCTCTGGCGAAACGTGGCCATCTGCAAGCGACTGAAGAAGAAGTATGGACTGACCTTCGGCAAACGTGACGGCAAACGAATCAACGCCGACCGGCTACGCGGTTATGCCCTGCATCGCCATGAGATACTGATGGCCGCTCACAAGGCTCTGGAGTCGGCCAGCGACTGGAGGTCATTCGAAACTCTTCTAAAACGTGATGGCGTGAAATTGTCATTAGCCATCTCACGCACCGGAGTCATCCAAGGGGTCAGCTATTCTAAGGGCGAGTTCAGAATCACCGGCTCGAAACTCGACAAGACGCTGTTCACCTACGGCAAACTCGCCGAGCGATTCGGCACAATTGAAGTCGCAGCCGAGACCGAGGCGAGTCACCGCTACGACAAATTTCTCGACAAACTCTGCGCCGACAATCCTGACATCAATCGCAAACTCCTGCCGTCGGTATGGGATGTCTGCCCGCATCGACTGGGACTGGCGGATAATCCGGAGCTTCGCGCATTAAGGAATAGAGGGGGCGTTTCACCCACCCTTTCAAAAGGGGTGAACGAATCGTTCAGCCTTTCCGAGGGTGTTGGCGAAACGCCCACCCCCTCCGATGACGACTCCGGCAACGAGTTTTTCATTCCTGTCAGCGTCGCCCTTGACCTCATTCTCCAGCCCTACGAGGCACAATTCCCCTCGCTCGGAGGCACCGACACCAGCCTCGACACCTTCCGCAAACGCGCCCGCGAACAAGAACAAGAATCAAAATCATATCGTAAATTCCGCAGATAACTATGGCAAAAAAATTAATTCCGGCCACCACCGACTACGTCAACCATGCAGTCACCCAGGCCGTCAACCCCATTGAAGAACGAGTCGCAAGACTCGAAGAAACCTCGCGCCCTGATTCAGGGACCCCCTCTTCAGAAAGGGTCACTGAAACGATGACCCCTTCATGCGTCTACCAAAAGCATGAGGTATCGATCGACTTGGATGACAATCCCGAGGGCATTATGTCCGATGAAGATTACCTCTTCCAAGTCTACCCCGACCTGCCCCGCTGGCTCACGAAAACCCCGGAACAGCACCTAAAGATGGTCACGGATCTCTATCGCGACAAGGCCATCGGCCAGCTCTGCGTCGAAGAAGTACGCCGTATCATGACCAATTATTTCCCTTCCATCCAGCCTCAAATCAAAAATCTGATAAGCGTAGAAGCCCAACTGTATACCAAAGAGACCTTAGCGGATACGAAAATAGTCGTCAGAGAGCTTACTCTGGTTGACGATCGAATAAAAAAACTTGCCGAACGAGACGATAATTTCAAATCCCGTCTTGATGACCTTGAAAATCAAAGAAAAGAGTTCAAGGCCGACTACGACAGGGTCATAAGGCTTGATCAGTTTGAACGTCGTAACACAGGCCTCTTCGTCAGAGGGAAACGTTGGTCCTCTGCCTGGTTCATAGCCGTGACCATCTTCCTGCTTATCACCTTCAACATCATAGGCGGCTACTTCATCCTCTCCCAGCAAGAGCAAATCGGCCACCAAAAATCCCAAATCGAATACCTACTCCAAAGAGTGTCTAAGCACCAGACTCCCTTCAACCATCCGCAAAGGGGTGCTCAAAACCAACACCCCTTCCGAAAGGATTAGCGAATCCCTAACCCCTTCCAGAGGGAGCATTAAAACGATGCCCCCTTTAGGGATGCTATTGACCAGCACTCTTAAAGAAAACGCGTTTTGACATGAGAAACCATTAAGATTTTCTTAATAACGCGAGTTCGGGATAACGTTGGTCAAATCGGTAATATCATAGTAACGCATGA